>ENA-OPCA01002478-OPCA01002478.1-human-gut-metagenome-genome-assembly--contig:-NODE-2478-length-11425-cov-3.787863_pt1 | contig 11425 bp, 6 predicted proteins | sample MGYA00241076_ERZ501468 | MGnify/ENA primary metagenome ERZ501468 (study PRJEB25962, sample SAMEA2042633) | human gut metagenome | biome: human gut; feature: human-associated habitat; material: faeces... | reverse complement strand
CCGCCATGCCGCGCTGCATCGACGATCCCACCGCATCGCTGAACACCATCGGCAACATAGCGAAGATGGTGGTAATTGCCGTCATCATGATGGGGCGCATGCGGGTACGTCCCGCAGCCACCAGGGCATCGTGCTTTGACAGGCCACCACGGCGCAGCTGGTTCACATAGTCAACGAACACGATGCCGTTATTCACCACCGTGCCCATAAGCACCGCGAAGCCCAGCAGCGAAAGCATGCTCAACTGTTCGCCGGCTGCCACCAAACCGAACAAACCGCCGGTAAAGGCAAGGGGGACAGTCAAGATCACGATGAAGGGAGAAAGCAAGCTCTGGAACTGCGCCACCATGACAAGGTAAATCAGCACAAAGCCCAAAATCAGAAGCAGCATCATTTGAGAAAGCATTGTGTTGATGTTTTCCAGTTCGCCACTGGTTTGAATGGTGTAGCCCTCGGGCAGCTGATAATCCTTGAGCTTGGTCTGCAGATCGCGCGCAAGCAAAGCATTGTTGTAACCATCTTCGACATCGGCCGTCACCGTAATAGCACGGGTTGAGTTCACATGAATCATCGTGGGAGAGGCAACTCCCTGCTCAACCTTAGCGAACTCGCGAAGCTTGTGCGTGGTGGTATCGCCCGTCTGCTGATTGGTTATCTCAATCTCGGTATCAAGAAGATTGTCTGCCGTAACAGGGTTTGTCTTATCCACTACAGACACATTCATCTTGCTGCCATCGAGCGTCATGGAAGGCGCATCGGCGCTTTCGGAAAGCTTTTTCGCCAAATCGCTATACAACTGAGCAACCGTATAGCCGTCCTTGGTAAGCTTGTCGCGATCGACAACCAGGTGAAGCTCGGTCGCAGCATCTTCCATGCCGTTTTCGATTTCGGTATAGCCCTCCACCTGGCCAACGATCCCCATCACATCTTCGCTGATACGCACCAGCTCATCCTGATCGGGACCTTGGATCCTCAACGAAAGCCCACTGCCGGTCATAGAGCTCATCGCCTCGGAAGAAGAAGCGTCGGTAATCACTTCGCAGTTCAGGCCAGAAGTACGCTGCTGCAGCTGATCCAAAATCGAAAGCACCTGGCCTTCGGTGGTCACTGAACTGTCGGTCTGTACGTAGAACGTGAACACCTGGTGGAACTTGTCGCTGCTGCTACTGCTGGAAATATCGCTAGCAACCATCGAGGTCGAAGACGTTCCGTCCATAGCGCCAACGAATTTCACTCCGTCGATGCCCATGGCTTCGTCCATAACCTTATCCGCCGTAGCGTACGCCGTCTCCTTGTCGGTATCTTCAGGCATGGTCACTGTCACCGTTGCCGTTTTCGAGGTCATGGTGGGGATCATAGTGATACCCATGTTCACCACGCCAATCACTGCAACAACCAAAAACACTACCGACACCACAAGAGGCAACGCCTTATGACGCAAGAAGAATGCCAGCGAACGAGCGTATTTCGTCTGCAGCGTCTCAAACCAGTTGTTGCGGCGAGGAATATAGTTCTTGAACAGGAACGAAGAAGCAGCGGGAACCATGGTCAACGCGATAAGCAGCGACGCGGTAAGCACGTAGGCAATGGTCAGCGCGAAGGGCAGCATCAGCTGGTTCACCATGCCCGTAGTAAACACGATGGGCAAGAATACACAAATGGTAGTAAGCGTGGAAGCAATTACCGCGCCCGAGATCTGCTTCGCACCCTGAACGGCTGCGCGAGCAGGCGGAATGCCGCGGCTGCGCAGGCGATAGATATTCTCCAGCACAACAATCGAATTATCTACCAGCATGCCAATAGCGATGGAAATACCGCCAAGCGACATAATGTTCAGCGAGATGCCCGAGAAGTACATCACCACCAAGGCGCAGAGCACTGAGAAGGGAATGCTGAAAGCCATGATGAGCGTGGGGCGCCAATCGCGAAGGAAAACGATGAGCACCACCACGGCAAGAAGCGCGCCCAAAAGCAGCGACTGCAAAATAGAGTTGATGTACAGCGCAATGAAAGACCCCTGGTCGCTCACCACGGTTAGATGCAAGCCGGGATTGGCCTGCTCAATTTTGGTAAGCGCTGCTCGGGTATCCGCAGAAACTTCGCTCGTAGAAGCAGTGGAATTCTTGAACACCGAAAGCAATACGCCATCTTTGGCGTTGATACGCATGTACCGATCTCCGACATTGTCAACTTCGGTGATGTCGGCAACATCGGCAAGGCGGATTTCACCCACGCCATCGATGTCGGCAAGCAAAAGCGAGCGCAGGTCGGAAATGGAAGAGATGTTGTCGCCCACACGCAACAGCCACTGATCGTCCGAGCCGCTATCAAGATAGCCAGCCGGCATCGAAAAATCCTGGGCTTTAATAATGCCTGCTAGCGTTTCCTTGTCCACCAAGGCATCGACATTCGCTTTGGAAAGAGCCTCTTCACGCGAGCTTTCGTACTGAGAACGGGCATCCGTCAGCTGTTGTTTGTTGGAGTCGATGGTCTGTTGGGCGCTGGCAAGCTGAGCGCTGGCGCTGCCGAACTGCGTTGCTGCGGTAATAGAGCCCGATTGCACTTCGGCAAGCTGCTTTTGGTAGACTTCGAGTTCTCCCGTTACCGTTTGCTCCTTCTGCACAAGCTGCCCGATTTTCGCCTGAACCTGGGGGTTTGCGCCGCTAGGATCGACGGCCTTCAGCGCTCCGATCCCCGCCTGCAGCGAAGTGATCTCGCTGGTTTTCCCGGAAATTGCCAGCGTTAAGCCAGAGCTTGCCTGACCAAGCTGATCGCTTGTTTCCTGTTGCTTCTGCTCGAGCGCTTCTTTCTGGCTGTTTAGCTGGCTCTCCGCTTCAGCCAGCTTCGCCTCACCTTCATCGATGCTTTTCTTGGCATCGTAAAGCTGGGAATTGACGCTGGCCAGCAGCTTGTTGTTGATGTCTTCAATCTTGCTGTCGGAAAGGCGCACCTCTACCGATTTTTCCGCCGCCCCAACCGTAGAAACGTCGGCAACACCGTCAATGCGCTCCAATTCAGGAACCGCTTTGTCTTTCACCAACGAAGTGGTGTCGAAAATATCATGGTCGTCGTAGGATGCGGCAACATACAAGGTTGCCATCATATCCATGCTGATTTCCATGTAGTTAGGGCTGCCAGCGGTTTCAGGCAGCTGGGAAGAAACCTCGTTTACCGCAGACGAGGCCTTCACCATGGCGGAATCCATATCGCTTCCGTCCTCGAACTCGAGGAATATCATGGAATAGTTATCAGCACTTTGGCTTTGGACGGAGGAAACACCGCTTACTTTCGAAAGCGAGCCTTCCAATACATCGGTAACTTCGGATTCCACCTTTTCAGCGCTAGCGCCAGGGTCGGTGGTGATAACCGCCAGATAGGGCAAATCCATATCGGGCAGCAAGTCGGTCTTCATCTTAGTAAGCGAAACACCACCCAGAATCAGGATGATGATCACCGCAACCGTAACGATATATGGCTTCTTTACGCTAAAGCGGCTAAGCACAGCAACTCCCTTAATAGTGCAGTTGAGGTAGGTTTCGGGCGAGTGCCAAAGAGAGCCTATTGACTCCCGTATGTTTTATTTAGTAAACATTGTGATTTTATGCCGCATCACCACAGATCTCGGCCACGAATCCGCGAAGAAAGCCCCATACACGCCGATTCCACACTATGCAACGAAAAGTCGAACGATCTGCCCTGATTGCTGAAACGGCAAAGTAGGAATATAGGGACAGGTACCGTTTCCCACTTTAGCTTTGAGGCGCCGCCCGCACTAATCGTATGGAGTTGCCGGGCGCCCCCAGCCCTGCCTAGTGGGAAAACGGCGTCTGCCCCCATACCCCACTAATAAAGCTCCGGCCTGCGATGCTCAAGGACGGGCATGGCTGCGCGAACTCCGTCAATCGCCGAAAGGCCTATGCGGGCAGCAACCAGCTCTTCGCGGACGCTGCCACTGGCCAGCATCACACCATCAGGCCCAAACACGGCACTTTGCCCGATGTAGCCCTTGTCAACGCGACTTAAGCCCGCAACGAAGATCTCGTTCTCAATGGCGCGCGCCGAAAGAAGCGTACGCCATTGCTCCGCCTTCAAGCGGCCATCTACCCAGGCAGCAGGATTGATTAACAGCTGGCACCCATGCGTTGCCGCAAAGCGCGCCACTTCCGGAAAACGCAAATCATAGCAAATCGAAAGACCGATGCGCCCAAAGGGAGTATCAATGGGCTCGAACAACGCAGAGCCCGCCGCCATACGATCGGATTCCTTAGTGAAATCGGTATCGAACAAATGCACTTTGCGGTAAACCCCGTGCTTTGCCCCATCGCTTCCCGCAATAACAGCCGTATTAAAGGGATTCCCCTCATCGTTCCGCTCATTCACGGTGTATACAAGCCAAAGGCCATAACGCGCCGCAAGCGCATCCATTCCGCAGCAAAACGGCCCATCAATTGACTCGGCCTCAGAAGCGAACGACCGTTTATCCAGTTCATAGCGGGTCATAAGCGACTCGGGGAACACCAAGATATCCACCCCACGAAGAGAAGCTTCGGCACACCATTGTTCGGCCATTTCCAAAACAGCTTCCGTACCGCCTTCTTCAGGATGACGGCACTGAGCCAGCCCGAGGACAAAAGTCATAGCAACTCCCTTCACGCGCAATGCGGTCAAACGCAAGCTCAAATACGGGTTTGCTTCATTTTCCCACTAAAAAACGAATGGACCGGGAATAACCCAGTCCATTCGCCTGCTAGTACCTCTGCCTCAAACGGACAGCGTATGCATTAGCTAGTTGCTGCGACGGCGGCGAAGCAGCGCAGCAGCGGCAGCCAAGAGGCCCGCGATACCGCCAATGCCAGCGACAGCGGCAACGTTGGTGGCGTCACCGGTCTGAGGGGCGATGCTCGATTCATCCGCCGCTTCGGCGTCATCACCGGCAGCTTCCTGTTCCGAGGCTTCTTCACCATTAGCGGCGTCGTCCGCAGCAGCCTGGTTCTCGGAGTAGAAGGCGTAATAGGTTACCACACCGTCCTGGTCTTCATCCTCAACTGCCTTGCTGAAGTCAACGGGGGTGTACTCCCAGTTGCCCTCATCGTCCTTGAGGGTGGAAGACCACCCTCGAAGGTCCAACCGTCATAGGTGGGGTCGGCAGGCTTGGCAACAGCCTCGCCCTTCTTGACCTCGGCGGAAGATTCGGTCCCGTTGAAGTTGTCAACAAACTTAACGGTGATCTGCTCGACCTGAGCATCGGCGTTCTTGGTCCACTGGGCGTAGATGTTCACGTCGGACTGCACGGGCTGGGAGAAGTCCACCTTGTCGGCGGCCTTCTGCTCGTCGGTGTAGCCGGAGTAGTCAGCGTGCCAGTACCAGCCGTCGAAGGTGTAGCCATCGCGGGTGGGCGTAGGAGGCTGACGGAGTTTGCCATCAGAGTCGGCAACGCCCTGCATGGTTTCGTTGCCGTCTACGAACTGGCCGCCGTTAGCAGCATACAAAACGTTGATCTGGTTCTGTTCCGTTTTCTGCTCGTCGGCCTTGTAGTACACATAAAGCGTGCTGATGCCCTCCAGGGAGGAGGTCATGTTCACTTCTTGTTCGCTGGTCGCTACGCCTGAAACAACCTTCGTGGGGGTATACCCTTCGAAGCTCTTAACACAATCTGCAACGCTGCTGTCTGCGGCAACGTCAATCGTGGTGGTTACGCTGGAGCCATCACGTTCGCCGCCCTGGAAGAAGCTTACAACCTCAACACTCTGGGCCTGAACCTCTGCGTTCTTTTCCCATGCAGCAAACCAGCTGCCTGCCTTGGCGGAAGAAAGATCAAGCTTGTAATACTGCTGATAATTCTCAGGAATGCCATCCATGCTGGACTGAGAGTACCAACCCTTGAAAGTATAGCCCGCACGAGTAGGCGTAGGAGCATTGATGCTTCCGTCCTCGTTTGCCTTGATGGTTACTCCAGTGCTGCCATCAGTGAACTGTCCACCATTTGCCGAAAACGAAAGCTCGGCCTGGGTAGACTGCTCGGAAGTAGCTCCCTCGCTATTCTCATCGGCGTCATCGGCCAATGCTACTGCAGGCACGCTACCAAGAGCAAGCGTCAAGCTCAGGCTTGCCGCAATTGCTTTCTTAGAACGCAAATCCTTCATTTATTCTCCTTTTCGCACTACATTAGCCCGCGCCCTTACGCGTCAGACTAGTTATCTTTTTTATGCATTCGCTATTTAAAGGCAGTTTGAAAAGGATCCGTTGCGCAACATTAGTTACCGATTTGCTTTGTGCACAACATGCGCAACTGAGAGGTTTACCCGTTAAATCTATTGAGAGATTATAGCTTTGACCTCGTATTTCTGCGTTACAATATGAACAACGCGCAGCCAGTACCCATTTTTATCGTTTTAACCTGTAGCGAAATTGCGCACCCGGCAAGGATATAAATGCACACACCCAGCTCCTATATGTATTCTGATCTACGCAGCTTTGGCGGCATCACCAATAAAGATGCTGCAAGCGAGCTCCTAACCGATCGGACTGTGTGCGGCAACGGTGCGCCCCGTGATCGAATCAATGAAAGAACCTTTTTATCAAGGCAGATCGTCCACGCAACCCCAAGCCAGGTACATCCTGAGTTTTTTGGCGACTTTCATCAAAGCGCCCAAACAATAACTAGCAAAATCGTTTCCAATTTAGCCAACCCCTGTGCATACCACGAGGTTATAGAGCACTACGGTGGTGTAGCGGCAAAGGAAATGGGGGCTCTTCTCAGGCACTATTCCCTTGATGGAAATCTGTACGCCAACGCTATTCGCAGAATCAACGCATCACCTATGTCGGAAACATCCGATAAGGCCGTGCTTTTGGTGATGATGTTTCTGACTACGGGATGCCTCGCAGATCCCGTAATTGCGGCAAGAACAACGCACAGTTTCATGGAGAAGAAGCTTTCATTCACATTTTCAACGCTTCGGCCAACACTAGCGCGACCAAAGCACACAACCAAATCCGCCGGCAGACCCATAAAACTTGGGCTAATCAGGATCGATAACGAGGTTGCGTGCTCTCCTACATACCCTCTCTCTACCTCCGAGGAAGGAACCACTATCGGGCTCTTGGCAACAGGTAGCAACAGCATCAATGATGTCGATATCGATGTTTCCAGAAAACATCTTCGCATTTTCGAAGACGGAAGCGCCTGGTACGCTCAGGGGTTAGGATCGACAAACGGCACTACTCTAATTTCAGGAGCCGATAAATCTATCACTGAGATAGAACCGCAAGGATCTGCTAATAAAAAGAACCCCCCCCCGTCAAAATCAGCCATGGTGACACACTCTGTCTAGGCAAAACAACGAGGTTTCTTGTTCTGAAAATTGCCGATTAATAGTTAACTGGCTACATGGGCCCATTACCTTGTTGCGCAACATTCAAGGTTCATCAGATTGCAATATTGATCAATCGCACTGTATGAAAGAAGGGCAGTTTTGGATTCAGTTGACTTATGCTTCGGGTTCAATAACCAATCAGAACAACGAGTATCTATTCTCTCCCTGGACTCCTTTACGCCAGCTTTCGTGGACCCAAACTGCACAAAGGAAGAAACGAGTCGTCGTTTTCTGACATTCTTCCTGGAAAATAAAGCCCCATATCCCAGCTGCATGGTTTTGCGCAAAGCCTACAACACGCTCAATGAATGCGTCGCGCTGAAATCCCCTTTGTTCCACGAAGACGGCATTAAGGAAATGGAATACAAGAAAACTTCTCAAGAAGCGCTGCAAAGATACGAAGAGGTTCAAACACTGCTTACCCTGGAAGAATTTCGCAATTCATTGGCGGTTTCACATTTAAAGGGTTTTCCCCGCATGTTTGGGCTAGGGAACAGCAAGGGCAAGCCAATTATCGTCAGGGAGTATGTTGAAGGGGTCACGCTGGCAGCAGCAATAGACTTACTTCCCCATGTAGACCATGGTGCGTGCATTGGGATCGAGCCCATTACGGTTGCCGCAATCGCCAAAGCGGTCCTGAAAATACTCCTCAATGCACAATCGCTTGAGGGCGCCTTCGTGCACCGCGATCTATCACCGCGCAATATCATTATCAGAACAGAAAGAGCAAGCCTTCGGCAACAAGTAGACTCCTGCTGCTTTGATATATGTCTCGTTGACCTGGGAAGCGCTTCGTACATTGAAACCGATTCCCCGTTTACCACCACTCAATATGGCATCTGGCGTTACGGAACAATTGAATATGCCCCACCTGAAATGCTCACCCGCGATGTAGAGGGCATTGAAGAACTTCGACATTCAGAGACGATCGATACCTATGCTCTCTGCAGCATAATGCATTTGCTGCTCACACTAGAAACCCCGTACCAACTTGCTTCGAGGATCAATGATTCGCCTTACTTGGTAAAGATGAAAGAAGAGCCGAAAATAGACCCAAACGTTCCTGTATGCAAATTGCTGAAGCTAGCTGATCGAGGAATCAAGGCAAACCAAGAAGAGCGCTTCAGCGTCAGGGAACTATACAAAGAGCTATGCCGGCTCGTCTAAGCGGTATAGCAACACTTAACTAGATAAATTTGGATAACGGACCGGGAACAACCCGGTCCGTTTAACTATTAGCACGTTTAATGTAAAAGACAGCGCAAGAAATAAATAGTTGTGCGACGGAGGCGAAGTGGCGGCAGCCAAGATGCCCGCGATGCTGCCAACGCCGGCTAACGCGGCATGATTTATTGCCTCACCAGTCTGCGAGGAGACGATATGCGACTCGTCGGCACCATCGTCAGCAGCTTCCTAGCCTGCGTCCTCCTCGTCCTTGGCGGAGTTCACAACGGCAGGCTGGCCCTTAAAATAAGGCGATGTTAACCCAGAATGGATATGCAGCAGAAAGCGGGAAGGATATGCGTACCCTTCCCGCTTTTGAATTGGTTTAGATTTGGCTCTGTTAAAGCAGAATTGACATAGATGGTTATCATGGGCGCTGCACAAGCCAAAACGCCTCCTATAAGTTTTCGGAGGCGTTTTGAAAAGCATGTTAATGGCGCAAAATTAGCTTATTTTAAGAATTCGTACTCAAAAAGCATCGGCACGATTTCTTCGTTGTAGTAATCCCTAACTAGCACTTTCAGTGTTTGAAGGGCGGAATGCACCTCTATATTGTTCCAGACGGTGTCGCCCTCCTCATCCTTATAGGACGTATCAATCTCAGCGAAAATCTGATAGACGCCATAGGTGAGGGATTGGTCGTATTCATTGGCTTGCTTCGCGGCGTCCAGCAGCACGCTCCATTGATCAATGATCCGTTCCTCGGCCACGCCATTAACAAGCGATTTCAAATCCTCAGATGCTAACGTCGGACCATTCGTCGTGTCCATGCTCAGCTCATTACGGTAGAAACGACCGTCGCTTCCCGCGAACGTGCGCATATGGTTTTGCATCTCGACGCAAGTAAACAACAGGCACTTCCGTAACCACTGGTCTATCTTTCCCGATGCAACATCGGCATCGAAGCGTTCCGCCCCGTCGCCCGATTTCATGATGCGGGCCCGCTCGGTCCACTTCCGGTTGTATGTTATGTATCTTGACGCGCAAAACATAGGGAGCTTGTCGAGATAGCTGTCGGACCTTAAATAGAAGCCATGTCCATCGTATTCACCAACGCGCAAGAGGTGAACCGATGCATCGGGGTTATCGAAATTGCTGCCTTTGACGGCAAGGTAACCGAGGATGTTCGAATTGAAAATCGGATTTATTCCTTGTGGGCTTCGTTGTGATTCCGTCCCGTCGAACTCCGCAATTATGCCTGGAATGTCATCTGGGAAAGTTCGCCTGTCATAGTATCTTTTGCTAAACAGGGTATGCACCCTGTTGACGGATAGGGTGCCACAACAGGAGAGCTGCCCGTCTTTTTCTATGTCGTATCCGGGTAATTCAAGCTTTTCTACGTCAGAATCCTTGTTTGCCCAAAGCGCCACCATTATGCAGGCATCGGTCTTGGTGTGAAAATGCTTACGATTACAGGCAAACCCAGCAAGAAATTCCCTATTGATCAAATGATGGGCCTTCCAATACTTCACTGGTGAGTAAACCACGTAGCTATCAGTCGCTTGGCGCAGGTAATACTTGAACGCAGACCAAATAAAGGCGTTTCCGAGGTCGTTTGAAGCCGTGCCCTTGACCTCCTTTCTCATCTCGGAAACAACGAAGCTGCTTTTCCATGCTGAAGATTTCTTGCCTGCTCCTTTGCGCTGATGCTCGATGCTCGTAGTTTCTGCATACGGTGGATTCTCGAACAGGATGATCGTGCAGTTCGGGTCGTCGACGTATTGCCTGATAACCGGGTTGTCAACGTACTCCTCGGAGAGCGCGTCCGCGCCGCGAACCAGGCCGGCGTTGAACGTGTCGTCTGCCTCGACGGGTGGAATGATATGGCGCACTTTCGAGCCTAAAATCTCCTGCATGACCTTGTATTCGTAGTATTCGACAGTGGACAAGATGCAATGAGACAGCTCCTCGCCAGTAAGGCCCATCTCGAGATTCCCCGTTCCGGCGCAGCGGTCGATGATTACGTAATCGTTGCCTTCGGGAACGCGGCTAATCGCCATGCGCAACAGCTCATGCGATTTCTCGGCGTAAGGTTTCGGCGTATAGAAAGCACCCAGGTTCTTCTTCTGGAGCGTATCGTTCAGCCTGTCCATCAGGTACTGGAACTTGACGTTCGTCTCGTCCTCGTATGGATAGATGTACTTGGAGAATACCGATGGATTGCGAATTTCTCCGATGGTTTTATGCTTGCCCGTGTCGTCTCCGAGAAAGTCCTCCTTGCGCGCCGTGGGCACTGCCTCGTAAAACGCCGTCGCCCAACCGACGATGCAGTTCTCATCGACGTGGATGCGTGTGAACTCGTTCTCCTTCAAGCGCTTAATTAGCAGTGTTGCCGCAAGCTGGTCGATCCCGTATGCGTATTTCTTGTAGTAAGCGCCGCCAATGAACCCTGCGTTGGATTTCGATGCGCCGCCAGAGTACGTCTTCTCGATGTCCTCGAGATAGTCTGCTGATTTGTAGAGATACGCACATTCGGCATTTAGGTCGATGATGAGTATGCTTGCGGGAACGGGTTTGCCCTTTACCCTTCTGGCAGACAGGTATTTGATGCATTGGAACAGGTGAGCATTGAGGTCGGTAACCCTGGTCTTGAATTCGAGAAGGTTGCCGTTTAATACTCCGTCATTGTCGTCTGCAAGGATTTCGTCAAGACCCAGGGATGGGTCCACTAGCGGAAGGAAGGTTCTATAGAACTCGAGCTGCCCTTCGCGTTCGGTTTCGAACGTCGACACCTAGGACCACCGCCCAACGGTGACATCCTCTAGCGCGAAGCGCTTACTCTCTCTCTCTCTCTCTCTCTCGAAAGCGACATAATCTTGGCTCCT
>ENA-OPCA01002453-OPCA01002453.1-human-gut-metagenome-genome-assembly--contig:-NODE-2453-length-11526-cov-4.446779_pt1 | contig 11526 bp, 10 predicted proteins | sample MGYA00241076_ERZ501468 | MGnify/ENA primary metagenome ERZ501468 (study PRJEB25962, sample SAMEA2042633) | human gut metagenome | biome: human gut; feature: human-associated habitat; material: faeces... | reverse complement strand
CGGCAGCCCGAAAGCCGCCGTTTTACCCGTGCCGGTCTGGGATTGCGCGATGATGTCGTTCTCTCCCGAGAGCAGACGGGGAATCGTAAGTCGTTGGATGGAGGTGGGTGTTTCGAACCCTTTTGCCTGGACGGCCGCGAGCATCTCCTCGCTGAGGCCTAAAGCGCTGAAATCAGCTTCGTTGATCATATATGAATAGTTGAAAGGCCAAAGGTACGACAATTTATTGAATATTCGCCGGAAAATCATTATCTTCGCAAAAAGTTACGCACACACGGCCCCTCGCGGGCCGCCTGACCGAAAACCGACACCATGAGTCACCGTATCCTGCTGGTCGACGACGAGGTAGACATCCTCGAATTCGTCCGTTACAACCTCGTACGCGAGGGTTACGAAGTCTTCACGGCCGAAAACGGCGCCGAGGCGCTGAAAGTGGCCGCCGGTGCAGATGTCATCGTGGCCGCACTCGGCGAGTCTTCCGAGATGAGCGGCGAGAGCTCCAGCCGCACCGGCCTCGACCTTCCCGACGTGCAACGCTCCCTGCTGGAAGCCTTGCTGAATACAGGCAAGCCCGTAGTGCTCACCCTCTTCACCGGACGCCCGCTGACACTCACTTGGGAACAGGCGCATGTTCCCGCCATTCTGAACGTGTGGTTCGGCGGAAGTGAAGCCGCCTATGCCATTGGCGATGTCCTGTTCGGCGATGTCAACCCCGGTGGAAAGCTGACAATGACTTTCCCGAAGAATGTAGGGCAGATACCCCTGTTCTATAATCATAAGAACACCGGACGCCCGCTACAAGCCGGCAAATGGTTCGAGAAGTTCCGCAGCAACTATCTGGATGTGGACAACGACGCGCTGTATCCTTTCGGATATGGTTTGTCCTACACCACCTTCCAATACAGCGACATCGCCCTGAGCACCCCTTCAATGGAGCAGAACGGTTCTATCACCGCCGTGGTCACCGTCACCAACACCGGAAAGCGCGACGGTTCGGAAGTAGTGCAACTGTACATCCGCGACCTTGTGGGGAGCATCACCCGTCCGGTACGCGAGCTGAAAGGCTTCGAGAAAATATTCCTTCGCGCAGGCGAAAGCAAAACGGTCTCTTTCAAGATTACCCCGGAACTGCTGCGCTTCTACGACTACGACCTGAACCATGTGGCCGAACCGGGAGAATTCGACCTCTTCATCGGCGGAAGCAGTCAGGCTGCCAAGACGGCACGTATCACCCTGAAATAAGAGACCCGTTTCAACCGATTTAATTAACTATTGTACTCAAACAGAATGAAATCAGTAAACATTTATATCCCGCTTCTCCTCCTATTGTTTTCCGTAGGAGCCTGCGGCACAAAGAAGTCCGGCGGCACATCCGGAACATTGACCGACGAAGCCCTGCTGGACACCGTACAGCGCCGGACTTTCAATTACTTCTGGGACGGCGCCGAGCCCAACAGCGGGCTGGCACGCGAACGCATCCACATGGATGGAGTATATCCCGAAAACGACCGGAATGTAGTAACATCCGGCGGCAGCGGCTTCGGCATCATGGCGGTGCTGGCAGGCATCGACCGGGGCTATGTCACCCGCGAGGAAGGCTTGGCGCGTATGGAACGCATTGTCTCCTTCCTCGAAACCGCCGACCGCTTTCATGGCGCCTACCCCCATTGGTGGTATGGCGATACGGGGCGGGTGAAGCCTTTCGGGCAGAAAGACAACGGCGGCGACCTCGTAGAAACCGCTTTCGTCATGCAGGCACTCCTTGCCGTACACCAATACTATGCAGGCGGCAGTCCGCAGGAAAAAGCCCTTGCCGCCCGCATCGACAAGCTGTGGCGGGAAGTGGACTGGAACTTCTACCGGCAGGGCGACCAGAATGTACTCTACTGGCATTGGAGTCCCGAATATGGCTGGGAGATGAATTTCCCCGTACATGGTTACAACGAATGTCTCATCATGTATATCCTCGCCGCCGCTTCGCCCACTCATGGCGTACCTGCCGCGGTGTACCACGAGGGATGGGCGCAGAACGGCGCTATCGTCAGTCCGCATCAGGTAGAAGGCATCGAGCTGCACCTGCGGTATCAGGGCACAGAAGCCGGACCGCTGTTCTGGGCGCAGTATTCTTTCCTCGGACTTGACCCTAACGGGCTGAAAGACGAGTACTGTCCCGGTTACTTCGGCGAGATGCGCAACCTGACACTTGTGAACCGCGCCTATTGCATCCGTAACCCCAAACATTACAAAGGTTTCGGCGCCGACTGTTGGGGGCTGACCGCCAGCTACTCCGTAGACGGATACGCCGCCCACGCTCCCAACGAGGGCGACGACCGCGGAGTCATCTCTCCCACCGCCGCCCTGTCGTCCATTGTATATACGCCGGAATATTCGCTGCAAGTGATGCGCCACCTTTACGGCATGGGCGATAAGGTGTTCGGCCCTTACGGTTTCTACGACGCTTTCAGCGAAACGGACAACTGGTATCCGCAGCGCTATCTTGCCATCGACCAAGGACCGATAGCCGTCATGATCGAGAACTATCGCAGCGGACTGCTCTGGAAACTGTTTATGAGCCATCCGGACGTGCAACAAGGGTTACGGAAATTAGGATTTACCTTTGCAGAAGCAGATTGATTTACAGAAAATAGAAGAAGAGCAGCAAAAATACGTTGGCGCCAATGACGCAGCCGAAACCGCCCAATATCCACGAGCGCAACGGACTCTGTTTACCGGAGAAAAAGAGCGCGTAACACATGTTTACGGCGATATTGCTTACTATTGCCTGCATGGTGCAGGCCATTATCAGCGAAGCGGGCACGCTGCCCGTACCTTGCAGAAGGTTCAGGATGAACGGAGTGATGTCACTGAAACCTGATACAAAAGAAAGTAAGGTGAGCCCGCCCTCTCCGGCATATATCAGTGTATAATGGGTAGCTATTGTGAAGACCACGAAAAGTACGGCAAAAATAAGCGCCACCTTAAACTCCAGCGGGTTGCTGCCATCTTCCTCTTCATCGGTAGTCCCGGATACGGCCGGACGCTTCCATTTGGAATGTAGAAACCAGGCTGTTCCGGCGGCAACTGCCGACATAATCAGCAGGTAGGGATAGACGGCGGCTAAAGTTCCTATGCTGAATATCCCTATCAGGATCAGGAACCGCAGAAACATCATGCTGACCGCCAGCAACATGGCAGCCACATATTCGGGCGCTTCCTGTGCAGGCGCCTTGCGGCTCTTGCGTGCCAATACGGAGATGGTGGCGGTACTGCTGTACAACCCACCCACAATGCCGGAGACCAAAATGCCGGACTCGCGGAACACGTATCTCTTCAACAAATAAGAGAGATAGGAAATGCCGGAAACAACCACCGTAGCCAGCCATATGCTGTAAGGCGTCAGGTTAACGCCCGGTATCAGGTTGTCATTGGGCAACATCGGAAGAATAATACCGCTGATGGCAAGGAACTTGGCAAGCGTAATCATTTCATCATTCTTCATCCGCTGCGCCAGTTCGGTGAAGGTGTGCTTCAACTCCGTAAAGAGCAATACCGTTACAATCACCATGACATAGAACCATGAAGGCTGCGTGGCGACAATGGGCGCGATGCAGTACGTAATGAGCGCTATGACAATGGTAGTCACCCCGAACACATGAAACTGCGCCTGCTTGACGTAGTAGTTCAGGGCAAGCAACAGCCCTAAGACAGCTCCGCCGCCCATAAAAAGCCGGTAGTCCACCGGATCGAGAATATAGAGGAGATAACCCAGAATACCGATAAAAGTAAATGTACGGTCAGTACCGAAGAGGGTGGTCTCCCCTTCACGCTTCAGGCTGATGCGCCGCAAGGAAAGGCCTATGAGCAAAGAGAACACCGTCACCAGAATAAAAGTGACGAGCTCTTCCGGCAAGTGTTGGTACAGTTTCTCCATATACGAATGAACAATTACAAGGCACGATTAGTTTACTCCCATTCCTTAAACGGATGCTTCATCAGTTGCGAATTGTAATAACGGATATCTCCCGTAACTTCCCGCCCTATAAAATCCGGTTTCTCAAAAGGTTCATTCTCAGAGGCAAGCTCTACTTCGGCAACCGTCAGCCCTTCATTTTCCCCGTAGAACTCATCCACTTCGAAAACATGCTGCCCGCTGCGCACCAGATAACGGGTCTTATCAATGACGCCCGGCTCGCACAGCCTCATCAGGTCTTTGGCCTCATTCAAAGGGATCTCCTTTTCCCATTCGTAGCGGCTGATGCCTGAGCTGTCGGATGCTCCCTTAATGGTGAGGTAGCCCCGCCCGTCGCGAATACGCACTCTTACCGTCCGTCCCCGCGCACTGCTGATATAGCCCTGAATAATACGACTTTGGGCGTATGCTTGCGACTTATACTCCCCTTCTACGAGAAACTTCCGTTCTATCTCTTGCGGCATATTCTATCTTCGATTAGCCCAAGAAGGAGTAACCTACCAGCATGGCGACTACCAATAGCAGAGCTACAACTCCGATAATCAGCAACACTTTCTTGGCCTGTTCTTCTTCTTTCCGACTGTGCATTACTTTCTTTTTGCTCTTTCCCATGGTGTTTTTACAGTTTAAAGTTCAACGACAAACAAAGTAAAAAGAAATTCGGGAAGTTTGCAAACATTTATAAAAGAAAAAAGCGGGAAGTTAACATCATTGATTATATGATGTTAACTTCCCGCATATACGATATTAACTTCTTACCCGCAACAGAGTTAACTTATTCCGAACAATGAAGTTAACTTTAAAAAGGATCAAGCATTCTCCGCGCCTGCAAACTCCATGAGGTAAGCCTTGACAAAGCCGTCTATCTTGCCGTCCATCACTCCGTTTACGTCCGAAGTCTGGAAATTGGTGCGGTGGTCCTTCACGCGGCGGTCGTCGAACACGTAGCTGCGTATCTGCGAACCCCATTCGATTTTCTTCTTGCCGGCTTCCACCTTCGCCTGTTCCGCCATGCGGTGCTGGAGCTCCTTGTCGTACAAGATGGAGCGTAGCTGGCGCATTGCATTCTCGCGGTTCTTGGGCTGGTCGCGCGTTTCGGTATTCTCAATCAGGATTTCCTCTTCCTCGCCCGTATAAGGGTCTTTGAACTGATAGCGCAGACGCACGCCCGATTCCACCTTGTTCACGTTCTGTCCGCCCGCGCCGCTGGAACGGAACGTATCCCATGAGATATTGGCTACATTGATGTTCACTTCAATGGTGTCGTCCACCAGCGGAGTAACGAAAACCGACGCAAAAGAAGTCATGCGTTTACCCTGCGCATTGTAAGGAGACACACGCACCAAGCGGTGCACGCCATTCTCGCCTTTCAGGTAACCGTAAGCATAATCACCCGCAATCTCAATGGTGCAAGCCTTGATTCCGGCCTCATCGCCTTCCTGCAGGTTGGCGATAGTGGCCTTATAGCCATGCGTCTCGGCATAGCGCAAATACATACGCATCAGCATGCTTGCCCAGTCCTGGCTCTCCGTACCGCCGGCACCGGAATTAATTTTCAGCACACAGTCCATCTGGTCGGCCTCTTCGCGAAGCATGTTCTTAAGTTCAAGTGCTTCTACGGCGGCAGACGCTTTGGCATAGGCTTCGTCCACTTCCTCTTCCGTCACCAGTTCATCTTTGTAGAAGTCGAACGCAAGTTGCAGTTCGTCCGCCAGAATCCTGACCTCGTTGTAGCCGGAAATCCATTGCTGCAAGCCTTTCACTTTCTTCATCTGCGCCTCGGCAGCCTTCTGGTCGTCCCAGAAGCCCGGAGCTTGCGTACGCAACTGTTCCTCTTCTACTTGTATTTTCTTTCCTTCGATGTCCAGATAGCGGTTCAACGCTTCGGTACGTTCCTTTATATCCTTCAGTTGTTCAATGGTAATCATATGCTTTCTTCAAATTCTATCTTTTCGAGCCGCAAAGATAGTGCAAAAGTCTGAAAAAACGCGTTACTCTTCGTACATCTTATCAATCAGCTCCTTATAATTCGTTGCCACCACAGAGCGTTTCAGCTTCAGCGTGTTCGTCAGTTCGCCGCGTTCCATGCTGAAAGGTTCGGGCAGAAGGGTGAAGCGCTTCACCTGCTCGTAGTGGGCGAACTGCTGTTGCAGCGTATCGATGCGTGCACGAAACAACGCCTGCACTTTGGGGTGTTGCAGCAGGTCGGCCATATCCTTATATTCAAGGCCTTTTTCTTTGGCATAGTCCTTCACAAAGCCATAGACGGGCACAATGAGGGCGGACACAAACTTACGCTGGTCGGCAATGACGGCAATCTGGTCTATATAGCGGTCTATCGCGAGCTTCGTTTCCAACGCCTGCGGAGAGACATACTTGCCGTTGGAGGTTTTGAACAGGTCTTTGATGCGCTCGGTCAGATACAGATGACCGTCTTTCAGGTGTCCTGCGTCGCCGGTGTGGAACCAGCCGTCCTTATCAATGGCGTCGGCGGTGGCTTCGGGCTTCCTGTAATAACCGGTGGTGATCGTTTTGCCCCGGAGCAGTATCTCATTGTTCTCTCCGATCTTCACTTCAACGTCGGGCATCAGCGTACCCACCGAACCTATCTCATAGCCTTTGTCCGGGAAACAGGAAACGGTGGCGGTAGATTCCGTCAACCCGTACCCCACTATCATATTGATGCCTACGGAATGTACAAACTCGCAGATTTCATCGGGTACGGCAGCTCCGGCGGTGGGAAAGAAGTTTCCGTTCTCAATGCCGATCGTCTTTTTCAGCAGGGCGTAGATAGTCTTTTCGTAGAACTTATACTTCAGGTGAAGCAGCAACGGGGGTGTCTTGCCCACACGCAGATAGTCAATGTTGTGCATCTTGCCCACCTTGATGGCATCCAGCATCATCGCTTTCCGCAAGCCGGTCTCCTGCGCTATCTTCTCCTGCACGCCGGCATACACTTTCTCCCAAAAGCGGGGAACGCTGCACATCAGCGTGGGGCGTATTTCCTTGATAGTGGTCTGGATATCTGCCGGACGGAGGTTGATGCACACCTGTACTCCCCGGTGGATGCAGAGATAGGTCCAGGCCTTCTCAAACACATGCGTCAGCGGGAGGAAGTTCATGGACACGTCTTTATCCGTCATGGCAGTCAGGCGGATGTCGTGGATGCGGATGGCTTCCCGGTAGTTGAAGTGATGCAGCATCACCCCTTTCGGTTCGCCGGTGGTGCCGGAGGTATAAAGGATATTGGCAAGGTCCTCGTCCGAAGCGCGTGCGGTACGTTCTTCCACAACATTGTTATGGGGCAGGTCTTTGCCCAATGCGAGGAACTCATCATAATAGATGGATGTCTTGTCGCGGGGGTCGAGCACTACGTTGCGGTCGAAAATAATCAGTTTCTGCAAGGAGTGGCAGAAGCCGAACGCACTGAAGGCGGCGTCATACTGGAACTGCTCGCCTACGAAGAGGAAGCGTATCTGTGCGTCGTTAATGATGTATTGCGCCTGTGCCGAAGAGCTGGTGGCATACAGCGGTATAGTGACCAGACGATTGGCGAAAGCTGCAAAATCGGTGAACAGACATTCCGGTTTATTTTGTGAAAAGATACCGATATTTCGTTGTTCCTCCACACCCAACGCCACCAGAGCGTTGGCAGCCTGCCGTACTGTTTGAGAGAATTTATTCCAAGTGATGGGTATCCATTGTGATGTTTCATAGTCCCTGTATTTAAGGGCTACTTTGTCTCCATACTTCTCTGCCTGACGATGTACCATGACAGACAAATGATGATAAGTCATATCTTTAATAAATTGGTAAATATGGGTACAAAGGTATTAGTTTTATTTGAAACTATCTTCCTTTTTCAGGATTTATCCGTAAGTTTGCGGAGTAATAATGAATTATATAACCGATCCCGACAATGACAAACGACGTACAGACTTTAGTTTCCGAAGCAACCGGATTGCTCAAATCATTGATAGCCATTCCTTCCTTGAGCCGCGAAGAAGAGCGGGCCGCCGACTTCCTGCAGAACTACATCGAGATGCAGGGAATGGCCACCGGAAGAAAGGGCAACAATATATGGTGCCTGAGTCCGATGTTCGACCTGCAGAAGCCTACACTGCTGCTGAACTCGCACATCGACACTGTGAAGCCCGTAAACGGATGGCGGAAAGCCCCGTTCAACGCAGTGGAGGAGAACGGCAAGATCTACGGTCTGGGAAGTAACGACGCCGGCGCAAGCGTGGTCGGCCTGCTGCAGGTGTTCCTGCAACTTTGCCGCACCACACAGGCGTACAACCTGATTTTCCTTGCTTCCTGCGAGGAAGAAGTATCGGGCAAGGGCGGGATAGAGTCCGTATTGCCGCAGCTGCCTCCCATACAATTCGCCATTGTGGGTGAGCCCACCGAGATGCAGCCCGCCATTGCCGAGAAAGGCTTAATGGTGCTGGATGTCACTGCCTACGGACGTTCGGGGCACGCCGCCCGTAATGAAGGAGACAATGCCATATATAAGGTATTGGACGACATTGCGTGGTTTCGCGACTACCGCTTCCCGAAAGAATCTCCCTTCTTGGGCCCGGTAAAGATGAGTGTCACCATGGCAAATGCCGGAACGCAGCACAATGTCATCCCCGACCGCTGCACGTTTGTCGTAGACATCCGCAGCAACGAATGTTATACCAATCAGGAGCTTTTCGACGAGATACGGAAACATATCTCCTGCGAAGCCAAAGCCCGCTCGTTCCGCCTGGGCTCTTCACACGTTTCGCCGGACCACCCGCTGGTGCGGAAGGCCGTTGCTTTGGGACGGGTGCCCTTCGGCTCTCCCACACTGTCCGACCAGGCACTGATGCCGTTCCCGTCCATGAAAATGGGACCGGGCAAAAGCAGCCGTTCACATACTGCGGACGAATTTATCTTTGCAAAAGAGATAGAAGAAGCCATTACGCTGTATCTTGAATTGCTGGACGGGGCGGAGATTTAAGCTTCACCCGTTTTCGTTCCCTTTTTCCCGCAGGGCATTTCCAGTTTCAACGGGATAAACTATCAGTTTCCCTAAGGGATACCGGGAGTTTCATTGAGGTAAACCGGGAGTTTCAACGGTTGAAACTCCCGGTCCCCTTCATTGAAACTCCCGGTATGTCGCTTAACAATCGGCTTCACTACTCTGCAACATTGCATCGCCCTATATGCCGACCATCAATGGCGTGACGGATAATTAAACAATAATCACTTCTGTGTCATTGGTGACGGACGTACCCGTGCATTCGGGCGTCCCTTCAAAAACATTTGCCTCACCCGCATTAAGGCGGAACAGCATCTTGCCATGTCTGCCGAATACTACGATACTGCCTTGAAGCACCAGCACGCAGATGCGGTTGTTGAAGTTCTCCCAGTTGAGTGACTCGCCTTGACGAAGGCATACTTTAATAAAGTTACGTTTCATCATGGGGCGGCACTCATTGAATGTTTGACATCGGACATGCTTACTCCTCCCACCAGAGCTTAGGATATTCGGGCGTACCGCCGTTCCAACTGCCGAGGGATTTCCAGAACTTATAATTGCCGGTAGGCACACCGTCGGAGCCTGCTGTGTATGTACCGTCATTACTTGGGTCGGCGTACCACACTGTGTTGTTTGTGGAAGTAGGCCAGTCAGAAGAACCGAATACTGTTTCCTCCGTAGCATGGGCAATGGCATATTTTTCCCTGACATAGCATGAAGCCATAACAGAGCTACCGCTTGCAGAAGAAGAAGTAATGGCTCCGAGAACCTCTCCACCCTGCCTACCTTGTACCGTACCTATATTATAGCAACCCTTTATATCAAAATCATAACCATCATCCTTTCCGTATATTCCACCTGCATTGCCTCCCTCTGTTTCTATGACGCCCTCATTGTAACATCCATATATACTGCATTTTCCAGAAGAATTCCTCCCGGCAATACCACCTGCATATTTGCCGAAAACGGATGCTGTGCTCTTACAAGAAATAATTTTTCCATTGCACTCACCTGCAATTCCACCCGCTATTCCTACTCCGCGGACGCTTCCCGAAAAAGAACAGTTAGCAATTACTCCTGTGGCGTTATCACCGCATATTCCTCCAGCGCAATCATATTCAGATGGTTTCGTATTCTCAACATCTCCACTAACATGAAGATTGGATACACTTGCATTGGGGCCGGACCGAGCATCGATTTGGGAGAATAATCCCACACGATAATCTGCAATACTTACTTTCAAACCGGTTATCTTATGATGTTGCCCATCAAAAACACCGGCAAAGTTCCCTGTCGGCGTCCAAGGCTTATCATTCAGATTAATATCAACATCCAGTTTGAAATAAGTATCTCGATAGTTTTTACTTGTTGTATTTTTTGCAAATTGCGCAAAGTCCGTTGCAGAACCAATGATGTAAGGGGTGGCCTGACTTCCGTCTCCACCGCTATATGTAGCGCCTGTATTGACGGCAGGATATGTTCCGTCCCAAGTGCTTACAGTCTTACGATTGATATCCGGCGCATCGAAGTCCGCAAAGTCCAGCGTATAGGTATATGTCGAGCTGGTAGCAGCAAAGTCCATAAGCACATTTGTCCGCACATTCTTCTTGGCAGGTACGTTGTTGACGGTTATCGTCTTGAATGGAGTGCCCGGTGCGGCGGTGATGTATGTGTCGAGAGCGATATTCAGCATGCTGCCCGCACCGTCGGCAGAGGCAAGGAAGTAGGCCGACTGGTAGATGTACTTGCCGTCGGTACCGGGTGCTGCACTGAAATTGGTTATATCAAAATTAGCATCCCCGCTAACGCCGCCGGTGTTGTCAGTCACCGTATTATCCAGCACATTGAACGTGTTGGGCACATTGGTGTAGGCTGCCGTCAGTTTGGAGTAGCCCGTCATCTGGGTGTCGCTCTTGATGTTGACCTGCGCCACCGCACGCTTCATGACAACGGTTTGCGTCAGCGCTTCGTCGGCAGCCGCAACGGATGCCGTAGCACAGAATGCCTGACATTGGTCATCGGCAGTAAGCGCTTTCTTCAAAGCCACAGCCTTGAGGTCGTCGGTATCGAAGAACTCGCTGCCACCGCCTGCATCGGGGATGTACTGCGCCCAGAACAGGCAGGTATAGGCCACGCCCAACGGAAGCGTCACATCGAAAGTACCTGTTTCTACTCTCTGCGTATATCCGGGCAGAATGCTTCCGCCCGCATCGAGCACTTGCAGGATGTACTCCAACTTGTGTCCTGTCACTGAGGGAGCTGCGGCACGCGTCTGCGCCTGCCCGTCCGTAGTCAACCGGAAGGTGAGGGTCTTCGTGCCGCCCACTTCCATCCCCGTACCCGGCTGCTGCTCGGAACAGGAGGCAATTAAGATTGCCATGAGGGCAATCAGACTCATTAATAGATTTCTTGTTTTCATAAAAGTTGTTTTTATAATTAGTAAATATTTAGTTCCTCGCATCTATGTTTATCTCTCCGTCATAGTCTCCGTCGATACCTATATCTATGCCGCCACTACCGCTACCGCCACCACCTCCGCTACCGGCGG
>ENA-OPCA01002411-OPCA01002411.1-human-gut-metagenome-genome-assembly--contig:-NODE-2411-length-11669-cov-6.906492_pt1 | contig 11669 bp, 8 predicted proteins | sample MGYA00241076_ERZ501468 | MGnify/ENA primary metagenome ERZ501468 (study PRJEB25962, sample SAMEA2042633) | human gut metagenome | biome: human gut; feature: human-associated habitat; material: faeces... | reverse complement strand
TTGTGAAAAAGAAAAATACCGCCCACGCAGCGCAGCGATGATTTTGTCGGGTGAATCGGCGGCAAAATAGATCGGGTGTGTTGCGGGGCGGTAAAAATCTTCATGGGGAATAAATCCACACCGTTCTGTACTTTTCTACAAATTTGGTGGGATTTGCGATAGAGGGTATCATGGATTGTTGGGGGCGTCAAGATGGTTTTGCAAAATTTATTGCGGTAAAGCGGTGATAGTAGGACTTATATGATTAGTTGCGGGCATTCTTCACAAAATTCATTTTTACTATTGCACGATATGACGATTTTTTGAAGGTTGACTTGAAAGAGTATTTGAAATCTGCTATACTAACCTCGAAATTAGGATGGTGATCACCTCTTGTGGTGAGCTTGACCTGTTTGCAAATGCTGGGAGAAGTGTTTGTGGACGGGTCTATTTTTTTGGAGGAATGCAAAATGCGGATTTGCCGGATTTTGACCAACAATGCGCTTGTTGTTCTGGATGAAAAGGGTAAAGAGCAAATTGTTTGTGGCAAAGGGATTGGCTATAAAAAACGTCCTGGCGATAATGTAGATGATAAATTGGTGGAAACTGTCTACGTCAAAGAAGGTGATCAGAGCTTTGAACAAATCAGACGAACATTGGAAGCATTACCGGAAGAGTATCTTCTGCTGGCGCAGCATATCGTGGAAGCAGCTAATGTCAGTCTGAATATGAAGCTCAATCCGGTTATGGCGGTATCTTTGGCAGACCATCTCTTTTATGCCATCCAGCGTTTTCTGGAAGGAACTCCAATTGCAAATAGCCTTACATGGGAAATCAAGCGTTTTTATCAGAAAGAATATGAAGTCGGCCTGATGGCGCTGGACATGGTGGAAAGCCAATTCAAGGTGCGCCTGCCAGAGAGTGAAGCCGCCTTTATCGCTATGCATATTGCCAATGGTGAAACAGATGATTCCACAATGGAAGAAACTTTTGCCATTACAAAAATCATTGAGGATATATGTAATATCGTACGTGTGTACTTCCGTATTGAGATGGATGCAGACTCCAGCTACTATTATCGGTTTATCACACATCTAAAATACTTTGCGCGCCGAGTGCTCAGACAAGAGCAATACGAGGATAATTCCAGCACAGACTTAGCCGAAATCATTTTCGCAAAGTATGAGGAAGCCTATCGCTGCGCTTGTAAAATTGGTGACTATCTATCTCGCAAATACCACTATCAGCTGCTGGAAGAAGAACGAATGTATCTGACAATCCACATCCGGCTGGTGGTCAATAAAGGCTCCAAAATGCCGCTCGAAAAAACACCTGAGAAAGGAGGACAGAACAGTTGAGGTGTCGTGCAGCTTTTGCGCATAGAACGATAAACACATAACCCATTTGGAACGGTAAGGATGGTTACATTAAGTTGGCTTGACCTTCAATTTCAAATACAACTTAATTGGAGGAACGATACAAAATGGGTAAATACAAAGAACTGGCAGCAGATATCGTTGCCCATGTTGGTGGCAAGGAAAATGTGACGGGTCTGCGACACTGTTTTACACGACTGAGGTTCAATCTGGCAGATGATAAAAAGGCAGATACCGCCTACCTGAAAAATCGGGACGGCGTAATATCGGTCGTTAATGCTGGTGGAGAATACATGGTCGTTATCGGTGAGCACGTTCACGATGTCTATCTGGATGTGTGTGAAGTACTTGGCGTGGATGCCGGAGACAGTGGTCAAGTTAAAAATTCGGATGCATCCGCTGCTCAGAAGAAAAATCCGCTGATGCAGGTAGTCAACATCGTTATGGCGGCTATGGCTCCACTGATGAATTTGATGTGCGCTGCGGGCATTATCAAAGGCATTTTGTCGATTGCCGTTCTATGCGGGTTGCCATCAGATAGCGGTTATTATCAGCTGTTCAACGCTATTGGTGATGCGATTTTCTATTTTATGCCGATGTTGCTGGGCATGAATCTGGCTAAGAAGTTTGCAATCGATCCAGTCTTTGGATTTTTGGTAGGAGCAGCAATGCTGTATCCTACAATTCAAGGTGTAGACCTGAACCTTTTTGGCATGACGGTCAATGCCACATACACCTCTACATTCCTGCCGGTCGTTTTTACAATGGCAATTGCGATTCCTCTTTATAAATGGCTGGAAAAACGTGTATCCAAATTAGTTAAGTCCTTTATGGTTCCTGCTATTGCTTTAGCCGTGGCTGTGCCGCTGGGATTTTCTTTAGTCGGACCTGCGGCAAACATGGTCGGCAATGCTCTGAATGTCGTTCTTACGGTGATTTTTGACACAGTTCCGTTGGTGGCATTCATTATCTTTGGTGGATTGTATCAGGTTTTCGTTCTGTTTGGTATTCATGGCGCAATCTGCATGGTTCCGTTTATGGAGTTGTTACAGGGTCATCCTGTCAGAATGCTGGTATGCACTCTTATTCCATGCTTTGCCCAGACAGGTGTTGTACTTGCTGTCTGCCTTAAGACCAAAGACAAGAAGCTCAAAGATATCGCGCTGCCTGCTTTCTTCTCCGGTATTTTTGGTGTGACGGAACCCGCTATCTATGGCGTGACCCTCCCGCGCATTAAAATGTTCGTCATTGCCTGTATTGGTGCAGCAGCAGGCTCTGCGGTTGGTGCAATCACTGGCCTGACTCTGTATAGCTATGCGGGCATGGGTGTTATTGGCTTGCTGGGAATGATTAATCCTAATGGTGCAACGAATTTTGTGGGCATTATTTTGATGGTAGCCGTTGCCTTTGGTTTCAGTTTTGTGATGGCTTGGTTTACTTATAAAGATGAGGATGGCACCAGTGAAAATATTCTGACAGAACAAGGGGAAAAGAATCAAAAAAAGAGTGCCCCTCGAACTGAAAAGTCCGCAATGGCTCTTCAGAAAGTGGAAATTGCAGCTCCCCTGTCTGGCACCGTTAAGCCGCTGGGTGAATGTAGTGATGAGGCATTCTCCACCGAGGTGCTGGGCAAAGGCGTGGTCATCCTGCCGGAAAACGGTATTGTGATGGCTCCTTTTGACGGTGTGGTAGAAAATCTGTTTTCTACCCGTCATGCTATTGCCCTGACCGATAAAACAGGCTGCAATGTGCTCATTCATATCGGGATGAATACCGTAAGATTGGACGGTGAAGGATTCAAGGCCTTTGTCAAACAGGGTGATACTGTAAAAAAAGGTGATAAGTTGCTGGAAGTAGATATCAATTCCATTCATGAAAAAGGATATTCTCTGGAAACGCCTGTTCTTGTAACCAACGCCGATGATTATGCAGATGTGATAGAGATGGCAGGCCAGACCGTAAAGGCAGGCGAGCCGCTGCTCACTGTCTTAAAATAAGGAGGTAAACGACCATGAGTGCATTCCCGAAAGGATTTTTCTGGGGAGGAGCGACCGCCGCCAACCAGTACGAGGGCGGCTGGGATGCCGGCGGCCGCGGCCCAGCCCTGACCGACGTGATCACAGCAGGCACGGCAACGGCACCCCGTATGGAAACCTATCAGATGCCGGACGGCAGCATCAAAGCTTTGCCGAGTATGATGCCCTGCCCGGCAGGAGCAAAGCCTGTGGTGGCAGAGGGCTATTATTACCCCAACCAGCAGGCGGTGGATTTTTATCACCGCTATAAGGAGGACATCGCCCTGTTGGCCGAGATGGGCTACACGATGTTCCGGATGTCCATCAGCTGGAGCCGCATTTACCCCAAAGGCATTGAAGAAAAGCCCAATCAGGCAGGTCTGGACTTCTACCATAAGGTGTTTGCCGAGCTGAAAAAGTATGGTATTGAGCCACTGGTGACCATGTGCCACTACGACACCCCGCTGTATATCGAAGAAGAGCTGGGCGGCTGGGAGAACCGCAATACCATCGCCCTGTTCGACAAATACGCCAGGACCATTCTGGACGAGTATAAGGATGAGGTAAAATACTGGCTGACTTTCAATGAGATTAATTCGCTGACCTTGACACTCGAGTTCATCCCCAATTGCCCGAAAGAGATGGCGGCAGCGACCTATGTCAAGCTGCATCACCAGTTCGTGGCCAGCGCCCATGCGGTGCGGTACGCCCACAGCGTCAGCCCGGATTATAAGGTTGGCTGCATGATTGCGGGATCGTGCTATTACCCGCTGACCTGTGACCCGGCGGATATGCACAAGACCCAGCAGAAATGGCAGGAGGCAACTTACTACTGCGGCGACGTTATGGTGCGCGGCGCATACCCCGCCTTTGCAAAGCGCATCTGGGCAGAGTATGGCGTGCAGCTGGACATTACGGAGCAGGACAAGGCCGACCTGCTGGCAGGCAAAGTGGACTTCTACAGCTTCAGCTACTACTCCACCAGCTGTGTCACGACCCACAAGGACGTGGCAAAGGACGGCGCAGGCAATCTGAGCCTCGGCGCAAAGAACCCCTATATCAAGTATTCCGACTGGGGCTGGGGCATGGACCCCTCCGGCCTGCGCTACTACCTGAATGAGATCTATGGCCGCTATCAGATCCCTCTGATGGTGGTGGAGAACGGTCTGGGCGCAGTGGATACGCTGGAGCCGGACGGCAGCGTGCATGACCCCTACCGCATCGAGTATCTGCGCGGTCACATTCAGGCTATGGAGAAAGCCATCAATGAGGATGGCGTGGATCTGCGTGCCTACACGCCGTGGGGCTGCATCGACCTGATCTCGGCCTCCACCGGCGAGATGAAGAAGCGCTATGGGTTCGTGTACGTTGATCTGGACAACGAGGGCCACGGCACCCGCGACCGCTACCGCAAGGACAGCTTCTACTGGTATAAAAAGGTCATCGCCTCCAATGGTCAGGATTTGACCTGAAATAATTTGGCAAGGTAAATGTAAAGCATTTAGTGCTCTTTGACTTGTATTGTCACACCGATGGTGTATAATGCCTTTAGAGGATAGCGGCATTGACCAGCTATCGGTGGCGATGAAGTAGCAGACTGGTTCGGCATCAGGCTGCTGTGGAGCCAAACCATGGGTTAAGCGATAACCACAAGCCGAATAGATTCACTCGAATCGAATGAAAACGCAAAATGCCCGCTCACCATGGAGATTCAGTTCCATCGGTGGGCGGGTGCTTTTTGTTATTCAGCGGCAAACTGGACAGCAATAACATAAAAGGGGCACCTACAACACCGTGGTGCTGTCCGATGCCCCTTGTGACTGATTTTATCGTTGTCCGCCAACCTCAGGCTCCTATGTCCTGCATCGCTTTCTGGTTTTATCGTTGCCCGCCAACCTCAGGCCCTTACGTCCTGCATTTGATCGGATTTTAGGTGTCAGCCACACCAGCGGAATGACGTCCGCTTTCCTATTCACAGTATATTCGATTTGCGCTTAAATGGCAATGGTCTTTCCTCTCAATCTTCCAATTTGCCATGGTCGCAGCCGAGGGAAAGGTAATGCTCTATCTCTCCACCCAGCACAAGCTGCGCGTACTCCAGTGGCCTGCTGTACAGCAACCAGTCAAGCTCTGACCGCTGTGCCGTGGTGTCGCCGTACTCGTCCTCGATGGGGATGCAGTCGATGGCAACGGTGGAGCCATCGGCAAACCGGGATTCTACCCGGCTGGTGTCCATATTGAAGCGGCAGGAAAGCAGTTTATTCATGGTGAACCTCATTTCTATATCAAACGGTGTCTGTTCGGATGTCCTAAACCCTGCCATAAAACCGGTGGTTGATTTGTCCATTGGGTTTTGTTTTGCCCGTCTGCACATTTTTGCACACTTTTTGCACACCCGAATAGCTGGATAACGGTTGCAAAGCGTTACACCGGATGCAAATAATGCAGTGTGTGCAAAGGTGTGTTTTGCGATGATACGATAAAAATAACGCCTCTTCGAACTTTTGAAATTTGACGAATGATGCACCTTAGATTCTTTTAATCAGAGGGCCAGGGATTCGAGTTCCCTCGAGCGCACCAAAATCCCACGAAGAATCATAAGATTCCTCGTGGGATTTTTCGTTTTCTGGGCCTCTGCACACTTTTGCACACCGGCGGGAAGTTCAAATTTTGTCAACCTGCCCAAAATACGCCCTGAAAAGTTTACTTGACGCGATTTTCAAATCAATATATAATTGGGTTAGAAACCAATTATAGAAAAGGATGATTTCCAATGGCGCGCAGATACGACAGCAAAGAAGCAAAACGGCGGATACTGACCGCCTGTGTCCGGCTTTTTCTGGAAAAAGGCTACACGAACACCAAGGTGGCAGAAATTTTAAAGGAAGCAGATGTTTCTGCCGGGTCGTTCCAGAATATTTTCCGCACCAAGGACGGTGTGCTGACCGAGCTGATCGGCATGATGTTCAGCAGGCAGTTCGGCGCGGTAAGGCCGCTGGCGGCAAACGCCCCCTCGCCGGTGTACCTCTACGCGGTGGAAACGGCTTTGCAGCTGGCGATGACCGAGCTGAGCGAGAATCTGCGGGATATCTATGTGGAAGCGTACACCTTCCCCGCCACGGCGGAGATCATCCACCGCAGCACCACGGCCGAGCTGCAGGCGGCGTTCAGCGCGTATCTGCCCGGGTGCGCCGAGTGCGACTTCTACGAGATGGAGCTGGGCACGGCTGGCATGATGCGCGGCTACATGGCACGGCGGTGCGACCCCTACTTTACGCTGGAGCGCAAAATACGGCGGTTCCTGAGCATGAGCCTGAGTGCGCTGCAGGTCCCCGCGCAGGAGCGCGAGCAGGTCATCGCTTTTGTGGCGGAGATCGATATGCTTGCCCAGGCGCGGAAGGTGGTAGATGCCGTGCTTGCATCGCTGTCCGTGCAATTTGATCTGAAAGGATAACAAGGTTTGATGACAAGGAGGGAGTAACATGAAAAAATGGCTGATCCGGTGTTTGACGGTGCTGGCAATGGTGTGCCTGATACCGGGGACCGTGTTAAACGTTAAAGCGGCAGAAACAGTCCAGAGGCGCTGCGCCCGCTGTGGGAGTACGGAGACACGTGAGATCCTCGGATACGAAAAATATGATTCGAACAGTCATAGGGTTTATGTAACTGAATGCCCGAACTGCCACAACGATGGCAATGTTTCGTATTTACAGGTACATACCGGCGGTACCCAAGGTCCCACCTGCACCGAGGGCAAAATCTGTGAAGATTGCGGCGCGGAATACGATATTCCCGGTCACAAATGGATAACTCCGGCGAACTCCTCCCTTGGCAACGGCACGCACCGCATCATTTGCTTGCGCTGCGGCTTAAATGGTACCGCAAGCTGCAGCGGCGGCTACGCGACCTGCACCAGTCCGGGAGTGTGCGCCGCTTGCGGAGGGAGTTACTACGGCGGTCACGACTTGGTGCAGCACGCAGCAAAAGCCCCCACCTGTACGGAAATCGGCTGGGATGCTTACGAAGCCTGCTCTCGCTGCGACTATACCACCTATGTGGAGTTGCCTGCACAGCATGATCTGGAGCATCACGCAGCAAAAGCTCCCACCTGTACGGAACCCGGCTGGAACGCCTACGACACCTGCAAAAACTGCGACTATAACACCTATCAGGTGCTGCCCGCACTGAAACATTATTTGGTATACTACAAAGCAAAAGACCCCACTTGTACGGAACCCGGCTGTGATGCTTACGAAACCTGCTCTCGTTGTGACCATACCACCTATGTGGAGCGGCCCGCGCTGAAACATGATCTGAGGCAGCGCGTGATAAAAGCCCCCACCTGTACGCAAATGGGCTGGGCTTACGAAACCTGCTCCCGCTGCGACTATTCCGCCACTCCGTTGCTGCCCGCACTGAACCATGATCTGGTGCAGCACGAAGCGCAAGCCGCCACCTGCACGGAAAAGGGCTGGAACGCCTACGAAACCTGTTCCCGCTTGGGCTGCAACTATACCACTTATCAAGAAATCCCCGCACTGAAACATGACTTGGTGCAGCATGACGCGCAAGCCGCCACCTGCACGGAAAAGGGCTGGGATGCTTACGACACCTGTTCTCGTTGTGACTATACCACCTATGCGGAGCAGCCCGCACTGAACCATGCTCTGGTGCATCACGACGCGCAAGCCCCCACCTGTACGGAAAAGGGCTGGAACGCTTTCGACACCTGCAACAACTGCAACTATACCACCTATGCGGAACTGTCCGCACTGAACCATGATTATCAGGCTGTTACCGTAGAGCCTACCTGTGAAACAGACGGCTATACTGTTTTTACCTGCTCCCGCTGCAAAGACAGCTACACCGCAGACCCGACCGATAAGCTGGGACACCAGTTCGGTGCATGGTCTCCGAACGAAACCGGCTCTCAGAGCGCCGGTTGTCTGCGGCAGGGCTGCGCGCACACTGGCAGCACGGATTGCCGGAAGTTTACTTTCCGCACTGCGGAAGGCGAAACGCTGACCTTCTGCCCCGTGTGCGGGCAGGCAGAAAACGCCGCGCAGCTGGAAAAGATCGAAGCCGCAACGGCGTGGGCGCTCAGCGGCAGCCTTTCTGCGGAGGATGTGACCGCACGGACGAACGGGGAATACCTGAGTGTGGCATTTGAGACTGCCGGCAGCCTGACGCAGCCCACCGGTCGGGTAAGGCTTGCGCTGCCCGCCGGACTGCTGGAAGGCAAAACGCTTGTGCGCATTGCCCCGGACGGCACGCAGACCGAGCTGCCTTTTGAAGCAAAGAACGGCAAACTCATCTTTACGCTGGATTTTGTAAACAGCGAGCTTCCCGTAATGCTCTTCCGCCTGCTCCCCCAGACCGCCGCCCTCTGAGCGCTTTTACAGCGCACAAACGATAGACCGCAAAATGCCCGCCCACCTGTGGGAAACCACGGTGGGCGGGCATTCTTTTATGTTATGGTTATGTGCGTTTTGCCCTCAGCCGCACACGCTGCCATCCGGGGCAAAGAACTGCACGTGCTTTTGCCACTGGGTAGGGCTGATGGTGCGGCGGTAGCAGTCGGTCAGGGCTTCCACTGCAGTCTCCGGGGCAAGGGGCGCGCAGCCCGGGCAGTCCAGCACCAGAATGCGGAACCACGCGTCAAAAAGATGCTCGGTGTAGTGGGTGTCCCACGCGCCGCAGCGGGCGTAAAAGCCCAGCCGCCGCACTGCCATGGCTGCGTCCTCGGCCTTTTCCGGCATCTCGGCTTCAATTAAAATGGCCTCGGCGGTGTCCTCGTGGGCGGGCAGCTGCGCCAGCAGCTGCGCCCCAATGCCGTGGGCGCGGTAGGCGGGCACTACGGCAAAATAATCCAGCTGGCTCATCCGGCAGCCCTCGGGACGCACCATCAGCAGATAGGCGGCAAGGGTGTCCCCGTCAAACACGCCCCATGTGTGGGCAGTGCCGTCCGCTTCGCTGTTCAGGATCATGCTCAGGGGCTTCAGCTCCCCGGCAGGAAAGTCCCGGCGCATCTCGTTCAGATACACATCGGTCAGCTCCGGGCCGGTGAGCAGCCGCCAGATAAACGCAGGCTCTCTCATACGATCCGGTTTCCTTTCTGGATGACAGCCTTGATGTTCAGCTCCTTGTCCGCAAGGATCACGTTGCCGTAGCGTCCGGCGGCAAGGCTGCCGTAGTCGTTGTCCACGCCAATGCTCTTGGCGGGGGTCTCGCTGGCGGCGCGGACGGCGCTTTCCAGCGGCACGTTCATCTCCAGCACGGCGCGCTTCATGCAGTCGTACAGACAGGTGTTGCTGCCCGCAATGGTGTCCGGGTGCTCGGTCAGGGTGGCGCGGGGTCCCTTGACCGTGATGGCCTGTCCGCCCAGACTGTACTGACCGTCCGGCAGGCCGCAGGACATGGCGCTGTCCGCGATCAGGCAGACGCGGTCGTCCCCGAAGGTGTTGAAGGTGAACCGCACCATGGCGGGGTGAATATGCACGTTATCGGTGATGAGCTCCACCTCGGCATCGTGCTCCATGGCTGCAATGATAGGGCCGGGCGCACGGTGGGTGATGCCGGGCATGGCATTGTACAAGTGGGTCATGTGGGTGGCACCGGCTTCAAAGGCCTTGACGGCGGTGTCGTAGTCGGTGCAGGTGTGGGCGATGGAGATGCGCACCTCGTTATGGCACTCCTTGATAAAGTCCAGATTGCCCGGCTCTTCGGGTGCAACGTCCACCAGCTTGATCAGACCGCCCGCACGCTTCTGCAAACGGCGGAACATGGCGGCGTCTGCGCCCTGCACATACTCCGGGTTCTGTGCGCCCACCTTTTTGGGGCTGATGAAGGGGCCTTCCATGTTGATGCCCACAAGGTCGGCGCCCTTGCCGTTTTTATGGGCGGCAGCGGCGTCCATTACCTTGTTCAGGATCTCCTCGGGGTAGGTCATGGTGGCGGGGCAGATGGCCAGCACGCCCTTGCTGGCCTCAAAATCCGCCAGCGTCTGGATGGCCTCCTCGGTGCCGTCGCAGAAATCCTTGCCCATCGCCCCGTGGAAGTGGATATCCACAAGGCCCGGCAGGGCGTACAGCCCCTCGGCGTCCAGCACCTCTTCGCCCTCTTCCGGGGCGGCAAAGGGCACGATACGGCCATCGCGGATGATGATGGTGCCGCGCTCAAAGGTGTGGCGCGGGGTATAGACCAGTGCATTCTGAAGGATCATACAAAACACCTCGTTCTTTCCTTGAAGCCGTTTTCATAAGCATTGCACCCCGCTTACGAAAACAGCTTTTTGCTTTTCACCCAGTATAGCACGCCGGGTGTTTTTTCAAAAGTCCTTTTGTGTGAACATTGTACCGCTGTGCATAAAAAGCGGGCCGCCGGGAGGGGGCGCTGTGCACCCCGCCCCCGGCGGCCCGGTTCATACTGCAAAATCAACCAGACTTTTGCAGTTCATTCTTTTCAGAAGTGCAGGATCACAGCATCTTCTTCAGCTCGTCGTACACGAACTGCACCTTGGTGCCGATGATGACCTGGCAAGCGTTCTTGCTGGGACGGATAACACCGGCAGCACCGGCAGCCTTGACAGCCTTCTCGTCGACCTTGGCGTTATCCTTCACCTCAAAACGCAGACGGGTTGCGCAGTAACCAACGTCCTTCACGTTCTCCTTGCCGCCGATAGCAGCCAGAACAGCAGAAGCGACTTCGGTGTAGTTGTTGTTAGCCAGAACGACCTTCTTCTCAGCTTCCTCGTCGTCATCCTCACGGCCGGGGGTCTTCAGGTCGAACTTGGTGATGGCGAAGTAGAACACGAAGTAGAACACCAGGAATGCTGCGATGCCCAGAGGAATGATCATCCAGGTCTTAGCAGCTGCGGGCAGGGATGCAGAGAAGATCAGGTCGGTAGCACCTGCGGAGAAGCAGAAGCCAGCACGGAAACCGGTGTAGTAGGTGATGATGGTGAAGATGCCGTACAGAGCGGAGTACACAACGTACAGCGGGAAGCACAGGAACATGAAGCCGAACTCGAAGGGCTCGGTAACGCCGCAGACGAATGCGCAGATTGCAGCAGACAGAACCAGACCGATGGCGGCCTTCTTGTTCTTAGCGGTCTTGACCATAGCCAGAGCAGCGCCCAGGACACCGAACATCATGCAGGGGAAGAAGCCGGACATGTACATACCAAGGCTCCAGCCCACATCAGCAGAGGTCTCGCCAGCCCAGAAGTGGCTCAGGTCGCCCAGACCGATGGTGTCGAACCAGAACACGTTGTTCAGAGCGTGGTGCAGGCCGGTGGGGA
>ENA-OPCA01002408-OPCA01002408.1-human-gut-metagenome-genome-assembly--contig:-NODE-2408-length-11684-cov-2.634792_pt1 | contig 11684 bp, 6 predicted proteins | sample MGYA00241076_ERZ501468 | MGnify/ENA primary metagenome ERZ501468 (study PRJEB25962, sample SAMEA2042633) | human gut metagenome | biome: human gut; feature: human-associated habitat; material: faeces... | reverse complement strand
CCTTCGTAGATGAATGCTGAGTAAATCTGTACCAGATGTGCTCCGGCATTCAGCATGCTGGTTGCTTCTGCTGGAGTCATGACACCTCCAGCTCCGATAATGAGCATTTCTTTAGGAGCATGTGCAGCAAGATATCTGACAACCTCTATTGATTTATAAATAATCGGCAGTCCGCTGATTCCTCCGGCACCTACGTGAGTGACTTCTGCTTGAGAAGAATGAATAAGCAAGGAGCGGTCTTGTGACGGACCGGTTGCGATAAATCCGTCGATATGATGCTGGCGGGCAAAGCTGATAATATCGCCCAGCTTTTCTATAGGTACATCAGCCGGAAGCTTCAGAAATATAGGTTTGCCAATCTGCTTCTTTTTGTCTGCTACTGCAATCAGTACGGAACTGAGGATTTCTGGAACAATGCTTCCCCAGTTGATTGTATAATAATCGGCATATTCGCTGAAAGTGCTGTACAGATCTGTAATTTCTGTTCTAGCCAGCTCTTCGTCGGCAGGATAATTGGTATTGATATTGACTCCCAATATATATTTCCCGTTTTGTTTCTGCCTCAGATTCTGTAGTACCATTTCTTTTCCGGGATTGTTGAATCCGGTACGTGAAATGAGAGCATGGTCTTTAGGTAACCGGAATATACGTGGAGAAGGATTTCCATCGACTTTGTGTGGAGTAACCGTTCCCACTTCTATAAATCCAAAGCCCAGGTCACTCAGTTCATCGAAACAGCTTGCTTCTTTATCGAATCCGGCTGACAATCCTACACGGTTGCTGAAGTTCAGATTTTGCCATTGGAAGGGAACAGCCTTGGGGTGAAACAGTGAGCGGGTCAGGCTTCTTATTGGCCCCAGATGGCGATATATGAAGCAGGGTTATAATCTGATCATGGATTTTTTCGGCGTCGATACGGAACAGGCAGGGACGAATAATTGATTTATACATAGAGGTAATGGTTTATTTGATTTTTCCATTGCAAAGGTACGATATATTCAAGAGAATCTACCATAAAAAAAAGTTATCCCTTATTACCCGACTGTTAGGTGGCAGCTGTGGAATAATGTATTGAGGATGAGCTGACTGTTATCGGGCAATAGTCAGTGTAGAAGATGAACATAAAAAAGCCCTATCAAAACTCCTTTCCGGGGTAATGATAGGGCTTGGGGTTTCAGAATATGACTTTAATGATTCTGAGATTTCTTTTTACAGACTTATTTCTGACCGTTTCTCCATTTTGGAGCACCGATACCCAGCTGGTAAATCTTAGAATTCAATACCTTACTGTCTTGTCTGTAGTACAGGTTCACACCATGTTCACCACCTGTTCCGTCCAATGCATCTGCACGGTGCATGTAGCGGTCACTGTTAGTTGCAGCTTTGTGAGGTGGGTTAGGAGCGATCATCAGTTCCAGCGGTGAGATGTCGTCTACCAGAACTTCCAGAGAACCGTTCAGAGTTGCAGAACCGTCGTTGACCAGACTACCGAAGTTGTTCTTGGTTGCAGTCCATGGGTTGTTACTGAATATCTGTCCGTTGCTGAGGAAAGTATTTGTAGAATAGTTATTCTCAAAGTTCAGTGTGACATGTCCGGCAGATCCGTCTGGCAAAGTCATAGTCTTACGGATATCAGCTCCTGCCATAATCATGTTACGGGCATCTCCATCTTGCTTGGTCAGGATAATCAGGTTATTTCTTACGGTATAGGTACTTCCGTCAGGAATATTTCGCATGGCGAAGATATTGCCGGCAGCACGGGTATTCCAGTTGACCAGCGTATTGTTTTCGAATGTGATATTCCATGCTCCGCCCTTCCAGTTAGCCTGTTTGGTTTCATTGAAGAATGACGGGAACGGGCAATCGTAGAATGTATTTCCGCGAACAACAAAATCTTTGTAAAGGTTAGAGTTGGCATTGTTGCCCGAACCAGCAATCCAAGGATAACCTCCGGCTCCGTTGCTGTAGTATCCACAGTCGAAGAACTGGTTGTCTTCAATCAATACATGATCCCAGATTTTGTAGTTAGGTCCTTGTTCACGGATAAATCCACGGACAAGTCTCTTGAATGTACAGTTCTTGATAACAAAGTTTTCCAAGTGTACTGCCATACCGTTAGAGAACATATTGATGAAGTAGTTACCTGTAGTAGAACCAACTCCAGCTATATTATCACCATAGTTGAGGGCAAGCGGACAGTCGAAATCGATGTCATAGAACTCAAGCATCTTCATGTAGATTTCTCCACCTTCTCCGGCTTGTGGTTGACGACCAAACATCAGGTTCATTGAGTTAACATTTGTTCCTGTTGTATGCATACCTCCAAGCAATACTTTTGCACGTTTACCAGCAGCTACATCTTCCGGATTTGTACGGAGGATGAATCCTTTACAGGTTGTCAGGTTATCGAACATACAGTAAGTTTTTCCACCTTCCAGATAGTATGTTTGTCCTTCTGCCAGATTAACATCCGAGATAAAGTCGGTCAGCATGAAGTCGATACGCATTGCATCATATTTCAGTGCAACTTCGTGTTGTTCGAGAGCTGTCTGGTAAGCTTCTTCTGTATCGAAGTAGTCACGGCTTGGAGCTGTCAGTTCGTGAGTAACAAGGATAGGTTCTCCCGGTTCACCGTCGGAACGTGCAGAATAGGTATTGTAATATGCATCCCATTTTACCTTGACGTTTTCATTGCGTACGTTGATGACATATACTGAGTTTTTCTGAAGTCCGTCGATATCTACATAACCTCTTGCAAAGTCTTCTTCTGTGAGTTTATAGTTTTTCCATTTTTCGTTTACTGTAGATTCCGGATTGTTGGGTGAAGGAGCTACTTCCAGCCACTGGTAAACGAAGTTGTTGTTGGCATCCAGTTCGAATTTTTCACGATAGATGGCTTTGTCATCTTCGGATACACCTTCGGATACTACATCAAAATTACGGTTCAGCATGACACGCATGGTTGTTTCAGTTGTTTTTGAACCGTCGACATATACACAGAATGGAGTAGCATAACGGTCGGCTGTAGTAATACCGAGATATTCAGCCCATTGTCTTCCATCGCCGTGTCCGTACCATTTGGATGCATGTGAGAAGTCGGTTATATTGTCATCTTTCTTCGACAATACACGAATGGCAAAACGGAAATCGGTAGAGTACTGCTGGTCTTTGATAACCAGATCGAGTACGTCGGGACCCACAATTGTGTCGAGTAGCAGTAAGCCGTTTTCAGCAGATGTTCCCCATGCATCAGCTCCATTTGCCACATTAGGCTGGAGTGCCTGGCGAATCTGGTATCCGGCACAGTCATTTACACCGTACCAGTACAGATGAATATCGTTTCCGTTAGGACCTTCTGCCTTACAGTTGTATGCGTAGTCATCTCCCTTGCCTCTGTTGTTGTCGCAGATGAACATTGTCATCCATTCCCGGTCTAGTGACGCTCCAAAACTTTCATCTTCGTCAGAGCATGAGCTGAACGAAAGCACAGATGATAGCATTAAGGAATATAGAAATAGTTTTTTCATGGTAATCTTTTTTGAGTGTTGTTATTAATATCCATAATAGTTCTTATAGGCTCCGGCAGAACGCTGGATAGCTGCATTTGGATAAGGCAGAATATAACGTACCGGAGGCAATGCGCTGACTGAAGGAACGCTGTTGCCTTCCAATGGAACTTCTGTTCCGTCTTTTACCAATACTATAGTACCTTGTTCTGTGTGGCGGATATATCCATAGAATGAATATTTACATTGGTTGGTTGGCTCAGAATCGCTACTCCACTGATAGAATTCGGCTGATTCCCATGTTTTTCCATCGATAGCGGTAAGAGCTGTTGCCGGCTGGCTTGCCGATTTGTAAGGATTGTAAATATAGAGGATATCCAGTGTGGTGTTCGGGTATGGATAACCATATACCTGACTGGGATCTACACGCCATTCTGCACTCTGAGGAAGTACATGGTAATACATATATTCTGGCAGTTCGTCCAGATAATTGCTTCCGTCGTGTTCGGCTATATCATCTTCAAATCCGGTATATGTACCGGCGTTTGACATGGCAACCGACAGGTAACGTAAGAAGCTGTATACTACTTCCTGACTGTACAGGTTGTTACGTACAAGGTCGCGCCAGCGGATGTTTTCACCTGCAAACTCCCATTTACGTTCGTCCAGTACGGCCTGGAGGAATTTCTCTTTCGAAGAAGCTGCATTAGTAACGTAAGTATTGACAGCACCCTGATCGTCGAAGGCACGGCTACGTACCTGACGGAGTGACTCTTGGGCTTCTTTAGTCGGACCTTCCAGTTCGTTGATAGCTTCGGCATTCATCAGCAAGACATCGGCATAGCGCATGTAAGGGAAGTTGATACCTGTACTTCCTGAACTTGTATTAAGGAATTGTCCGGCATTGGCCCACAGTTTAGACCATTTGTTGTTGTGTACGGTGTAGTCTGAACGGATCAGGCAGGAATCTTGACTGACATTGTTTGTACTGTTTCCGTAATACCAGAGTCCGTTGACGAAATCACGGCGTTTGTCTTTATCATCGAATGAGTAGCGGTAGAATGCATTCAGTCTGCCGTTTCCGTCGGCTGCTCCCCATACGTTCTTACCAAGTGTCTGTCCTTCATTGGCTGTAGAGGTAGGGCCCTGGATATTTCCAGTTTCGCCTGTTGATTCTTTAGCGAAAGGTATTTCGAAAATAGGATCTCCCTTGCTGATTAGTTCGAAATTACTTTCTTTCAGGAATACATCTTTATAAGAAGTTCCTATGGAGTGAGAACCTGACGAAATAATCAGATTGGTATATTCCTTGGCAATACGGTAGTAGTCCTGATAATTTTCCGGACGGCTCATGACACCGTAGCTTTTAGGATTGTTTTTATCCGGATGGAGTGAATATCCTCCTGCTGTAAGTGCAATACGTGCGATGAGGGCGTATGCAAATTCCTGTGAAGCACGTTCTACAGTGACAGAAGCGGATGAACTCATTTTAGGAGCGATAGCCTTCAGGTCATTTATCAGATTGTCTTGTATTTCTTTACGGTCCATGATAGGAATGACGTAATCACCTCCCAGTTGTGAAGCCGGGCGGAAAGTGAAAGGAATATCTCCGAACATAACGACCATGTCATGGTAGACCATAGCACGGATACATTTGGCTTCTCCCATCATCTGCATGATTTCAGCGTCTTCTTCCTTGTAAAGCGGGCTGTTTTCCAGATTATATATAAAACGGTTGGCATCTTCGATGGCTTTGTATGCAGCTTGCCAGTACTTGTTGATTTCGCTACCCTGATCATCGCAGTCGAAGCGTGCATAACTGTTGTGGGTAGCTACGTTTGTACTGCTTATCATCATTTCTACATCACTGTTGAGGATGAAGGTTCTCTGGAAAGCTTTTCCATACAAGTCGTTTACAAGGATAGATGCATATACTCCATTAAGTGCGCGGTTGATTTCTGTTTTCTGGCTGAAAACGAACTCTTCGCTGTAGCTTGACGGGGATTCGACATCCAAAAAATCATTGCATGATGCCAATGTCAGAGAAGTCAAGCCTATGACTAATATATTTTTGAGTTTCATGTACTTTCAAGTTTTAAAAGGTGATATTTGTTCCAAATACGAAGCTGCGGCTACGTGGGTAGCGGTTGTAGTCCATACCGCAAGTCAGACCTGTCTGAATATCTACTTCCGGGTCGTAACCAGAATATCCGGTAATGATAAACAGATTGGATGCTGAAACATAGAAACGAGCTTTTGAAATACCCATTTTTGATGTCAGCTTTTCTGGCAGTGTGTAACCGATAGTCAAGTCCTGGCAACGAACGAATGAACCATCTTCGATGAAGTAAGAATGAGTGATCTTCTGAGTTACATCAGTTGGGTTCCAAAGTGTTCTGCCTTCGTTCAGCTGACGGTACATGTCGATAGAACCATCGATGAAATAACATTTGTACATACATTCACCGTCGCCATCGCGAGTATATCTCCATCCGTTGTCGGCAAATGTACCGAGTACATTATAGAACTTTTTATCGTTGCCTTCTGATGAAGAAAGCTGATAAGCTGTTGCATTGTTTACATCGAAGTCGAGCATAAAGTTGAAGTTCATGGCGAAGTCGAAGTTCTTCCATTGTCCGCTTACGCCAAATCCTCCCTGTACTTTCGGATTGGTGTTACCAATGACAGTACGGTCGTCTTCTGTAATTTTGCCGTCACCATTCAAATCTTTGAATTTGATTTTTCCCGGAAGGGTAGCAATACCTGAGTTAGAGCTTCCTGATACTTCGTTGATGACTGTCTTAGGATGTTCTACTCCATTTTCATCTACCAGCGGAGCGTCTTTAGATGTTCCGTTTTCGGCAGCTGTCGATCCCCAAGGCAGAGCCTGAAGGTTATTTGTCGGGTCGAAATAGAATTCATCCATCGAGTACAGTCCGTCGTAAACGAAACCGTAGATCAGACCTACCTGGTCGCCTACTTTCAGACAGTAGTCATTATAGCTTGATTTCCAGCGGCTGTTCTGGTCCCAGATAACATTGTCGGTACCGTTCAGCTTGTCTACTTTCATTTTGTTCATACCAAGAGAAAGGTTGGCAGAAAGTACATAATCTCTACCTCTGAGGATATCGCCTGATATACTCAACTCGATACCTTTGTTTGTTACCTGACCGATGTTCTGCATCTGGCTGATATAACCTACAGAAGAAGGTATGTCTGATTTGTAAAGCAAATCTTTGGTAGTATTCCAGTAAACTTCAGGAGTTACAGTCAGACGTCCGCCAAACAAAGTGATATCGGCAGCAAGGTTTCGTGTTAATGTAGTTTCCCACTTGATATCTTTGTTGGCAAAAGTAGTACCTCCCTGGTTGCCGTACCACTGTTCACCAAACTGAGTAGATTCTCCGAAACCAGGACCGCCAGTAGAATTGACAGTATATAAGTAACGCCACATATCGTTGTCGATACGGTTATTACCTGCCAGACCGACAGCAGCACGAAGTTTCAGTTGATCGATCCATTCTACATCATTCAGGAAGTTTTCTTCAGAAAGCACCCATGCTCCGGAGATAGAAGGGAAGTAGCCCCACTGGTTTCCTGGTGCGAACTTGGTAGAACCATCGGCACGCATTGTCAATGAAAGCAAGTATTTGTGGTTGTAGTTATAACTTGCCTGTCCGAAGAATGAAGCTGTACGGTCAGGAGTAGAAAGCTGTGTATACGATTCCTGTGGAGTACCGAATCCCATGTTTGCCCAAGCCTGATCAGCTTCGAATGCACGTGGAAAATAGCGGTTCTTCTGTACGTTCTTGGTATTTTGGCTATGATAGATTTCCTGTCCTAACAGCAAGGAGATGTTATGAACTTTTTTCAGTGTGAAGCCGTATGATGCAGTATTGGTCCAGATATACTTGAATGTATAGTCTTTCTGAATATTGGCAACAGGCTGTGAGTTGTTGTTCTGACCTTCGCTGGTTAGTGCACCATAGAAACGGTACTGGTCTTTCCAAGTCAATCCGATTGTTGCTTCAGAGCGGAGTACCAGACCTTTGATCGGTTTCCATTCCAAAGAGAAAGCATTGGTATAGTTGTATGAATACTTTTTCTGCTGGTTAATGCTGATATCGCTCTTAGGATTGGTATAGGTGAAAAGAGCTTCTTCATCCGGGTCTGCATAAGACGGGTCGATGTATCCGAATTCACGTAAACCATTGGTAGGACGATAGCGCAATACATCGATGATACCACCTGTACCGATATTGTCACCACCGGCTCCTTCATCGCGACGGAACGAGAACTTAGGATTGATTTGCAAAGTCAGGTTCTTGGTGATATCAATAGCTGTCTTGATGTTAAGGTTAGTACGGCGAACTCCAGAACCCATGATGATACCTTTATCTTCACTCTGGGTTAATGAAGCGTTGAAACGCATTTTTTCAGTACCTCCTCCGATGCTGACATTGGTAGAGTAGTTAATCGGATTTTCTCCCATAACTTCATCTTGCCAGTCGTGAGTAGGTAAGGTGTTGTACATGTCAAGGTCTTGCGGGTTACCGAAGTTTGCACGGAAGAATTTGGCATTTGATGAACGGCTACCGTTACATGCAGACCATTCATACTGATAACGTGCAAATTCTGCTGCATTCATCAGATCCAGTTTCTTAGCAAGTTGGCTGGTTGAGAGATGAGCATTGAGGCTCACCTGGATCTTTCCGGCTTTTGCCGATTTTGTGGTAACTACAACTACACCGTTACCACCTTTGGCTCCATAGATAGCTGTAATAGACGCATCCTTTAATACATCGATAGATGCAATATCTGTAGGAGGAATATCGTTGATATTGTCTACCTGGAAACCATCGACGATATAAAGAGGTTCGTTACTTTGGGTTACAGATGTTCCTCCACGTACACGGATGTTGATATCTGCTCCCGGAGCACCATCGACCGTAGTAACCTGTACACCGGCGATTTTACCCTGCAATGCAACAGCTGCCGAGCTGACCGGAATGGCTGCGATTTTAACTCCTGAAACAGAACCTACAGAACCAGTAAGGTCTTTACGTGCTTTGCTGGTATAACCGATGACTACGACTTCGTCCATAGCCTGTGCATCTTCCTTCATTATAACTTTCAAGGCTTTGCCGGAAGTTACAGTCAGTTCCTGAGTCTGATAGCCGATGTAGGTAATAACGATTGTTTTTCCTTTGCCTGAGATCTTGAAACTGAAATTACCATCGAAGTCTGTGATGGTTCCGTTGGAAGTGTTCCCTTTTTCTACGATAGATGCTCCAATGATAGGTTCATTGTTTGAATCTAAGACTTGTCCTTTTATGGTTAAACCTTGTGCCATAATTTCAGGTGGAGCTAATACTAGTAAAAGGGTTAGCAGGCAGAATTTCCACCAAATTGATAATTTGTCTTTCATAGTAATTAATAGTTTGTTGTTACATAAAGTTTAGATCAATACATATGAATAATTTTATTGCCGTGTCTTAAATTGTGAAATAATCTTGTATTGAAGATTTTCGGATGTAATGTGACTGTCAATAGTAGATCAACTCTAGTAAAGAATGTGTGTTAACGCGCACGGATAAAGATCAAAAAAAAATGTGTTTTCATAAATCATGTTTTTTAGTGTCGTATTTTGTTTGGTTTGTATATATCTTCCACAAAGGAATCTTGTAATAGATCAGGTTATCAAATATTAATTATATTAAATTTTGGTGCAAATATATAAACGTTTGTTTTATTTAGTTGAAAAAGCCTTATTTATTAATATATTTTAAGCATTCCTTTTTTAAACCTTTTAGATCTCTGTTTTTTAGCATAAAAAAAAGAGGCTGCCCGATCGGACAACCTCTTTGTAATGTCGTTTTGAAGTAACGAATTATGCTTCAGCCGGAGCTTCTTCAGCAGCAGGTGCTTCTTCTGCGTTAGCAGCAGCTTCTGCTTCAGCTTTTGCAGCAGCTTCAGCAGCTTTCTTTTCAGCTACTTTCTTAGCGATTTCTTCGTTTATTTTCTTTTCTGCTTCCAGACGTGCTTTAGCTTCAGCTTTCTTAGCTTCTTCTTCTTTAGCTTTCAAAGCAGCCAGACCGTTCTGCTTGTTTTCTTTCCAAGCGTTGAAACGAGCTTCAGCAGCAGCTTCATCGAATGCACCTTTTGCAACACCACCCAGCAAGTGTTTCTTCATGTAAACACCTTCGCGTGACAAAATGTTGCGTACGGTATCAGTAGGCTGTGCACCTACCATTACCCAGTGTAATGCACGTTCAAAATTCAAATCTACTGTGGCAGGATTGGTATTAGGGTTGTAAGTACCAATTTTTTCAGTAAATCTACCATCACGTGGTGCTCTTGCATCTGCAATAACAATTGAATAGAACGCATAACCTTTGCGTCCGTTTCTCTGCAATCTGATTTTAGTTGCCATTTCTTAAACGTTAATTTTTTAATGTTAATGATTTGAATTATGCTAATAACCCGTATTAGCGGGTGCAAAGGTACGACTTTTATTTGTATTACAAAAGGTTAAGTAGTTATTATTTGTTATTTATTTCGCGAAGCCATTTTTCCAGTTCGCCTGTCCACTGGCGTTTGTAGATGAAGGAATCACGGAATCCCCATCCATGACCTCCGATGGGATAGGTGTGCAGGCTGGCAGAAACTTTGTTTTTTACCAGTGCCATATAATAGTTCACGCTGTTTGCTACCGGTACTGCACCGTCGTCACTACTATGCATGATAAAAGCCGGAGGAGTTTGTGGGGTGACTTGCAGTTCATTGGAATATTTCTGTTCGAGTTCTTTCGATGGATTTTTGCCCAGCAGGTTGTCGTGAGATCCCATGTGGGTATAAGTCGGGTCCATAGTAATTACTGGATAGAAAAGAATCTGGAAATCCGGACGAGTCTCAGCATCGGTAAAATGAGTGGCAGCAGTGCTGGCAAGGTGTCCGCCTGCCGAAGATCCCATGATGCCAACTTGTTGTATGTTCCATTCAGCAGCATGTTGTCGCATGATGCGCAAAGCTTGTTGTGCATCGCTCAACGGGACTTCGTTATTTCCATTTGGCATGCGGTAGGTAAGTACGGCATAGGTGATACCCTGACTGTTGAACCAGTTTGCCAGATCGTGACCTTCGTGGTTCATCGCAAGGTGAGTATATCCTCCTCCGGGGCAGGCAATAATGGCCATTCCATTTCCTTCTTTAGCCGGATAAACGGTCAGAGTGAGTTCTGCTACATAAAGCGGACCGTTTTCTATTTGCTGAGTCATGTTGTTTGTGTTAGGAGCTCCATTGGGCCATAATTTGATTTCCACAGGTTTTTGGGCTGCGAGCATAGTCGAAAGAAAGACCAGGTTCATAAGAAATAGTTTTTTCATACGTGTATTAATTTTATTTGGTTGTTTGAATATTATCCGGTTGTTTGTACCTTATCCGCTGTTATGGTTGTAGGAGTGAGCCTATATGCTTTTTCGGACATAAAGTTGTCAGATGATGGTTTGAATCATAACAGCCGGATGGCTGGATTGGCAGGTTCAAAGATAGCATAAATCTTTTAAGATAACAAAAACACCCACAGACTTCCGTCGGAGCAGAATGTCTGTGGGTGAATGTTATTTTAATGTATAAATATATGTCTGTCTGATTATTATGACTTCTTGATATTCATACTTGCTTTTACCAGATATACAATCAGCAGTACGTAAGCTACAAGCGATACAACCTGACTTAGCGGATTTTCAAGCCATGCTTCGTTTACGAGGTTGATTCCTCCGAAACGCATAGCAGCGCTGACTACTCCCATCAGTGCACCTCCGGCAATAAATCCGGAAGCGAGGAGTGTTCCCTTTTCTCCGCGTGCGGTGTTGACGGCTTCATCTTTGCTGCGGGTTGTTACATACCAGTTGATTGCTCCACCTACGATAAGCGGCAGGTTCAGCTCTAGTGGAATAAACATACCCAGGGCGAAAGCCAGTGCCGGTACTTTGAAGTAAGTCAGTACGAGAGCCAGTACAGCTCCTATGCCATACAACAGCCACGGGGCAGCTACACCGTTCATCAGCGGATCGATAACGGCAGCCATGGCATTAGCCTGAGGAGCAGCCAGAGCACCTGATGAGAATCCGTAAGTCTTGTTCAGAATCATGATGACACCTCCTACGGTAGCGGCAG
>ENA-OPCA01002397-OPCA01002397.1-human-gut-metagenome-genome-assembly--contig:-NODE-2397-length-11738-cov-2.414448_pt1 | contig 11738 bp, 8 predicted proteins | sample MGYA00241076_ERZ501468 | MGnify/ENA primary metagenome ERZ501468 (study PRJEB25962, sample SAMEA2042633) | human gut metagenome | biome: human gut; feature: human-associated habitat; material: faeces... | reverse complement strand
TCGAAACTTTAGATTTTAAGCCATTTCTGCCGCACATGTCGTCAGAAATGATTTTCAATGAGGTTAGCACCTCATACTCCAAAAAACAAAGCAGACAAAACCATAACGGTTTTGTCTACAAAATAACAAAAACTGCATTTTGAATAAAATCAAAATGCAGTTTTTTATATCTTATCTTAATTGAGCACCGATTTGATTTTCAAGATTTTTAACAACCTTATCAAATACTTTCTGTACTTCATCACCTGTCAAACTTCTGTCTGCGCTTCTGTATATAGCACTGTATGCAACGCTCTTTTTGCCCTCAGGTATCTGTTTACCCTCGTAAACATCAAACAACTGCAAGCTTTCAAGCATTTTACCCGATGCCTTTTTGATTACATTTTCAATATCCGCAACAGGAACTGTCTTATCAACAAGCATTGCTATATCACGAGTTACGGCAGGATACTTAGGAAGTTCCTTAAACTTAATATCAGTCTTAATATTAAGGAATACATTCTCAAAATCCAATTCGGCAATATATACAGGAGTTTCAATTCCGTATTTTCTGCTTACTGCAGGGTGAATTTCACCGATTATGCCGATTACCTTATTGCCGGCACTTATCTTTGCACATCTTCCCGGGTGGAATGTCGGGTTATCTGTTACAGCCTCATACTTAACATTCTTTACGTTAAGTTGTGCAAACATTGTTTCGCATATACCCTTAATGTCATAGAAATCTACGTTATCGCCGTACATACCCATTGTGATTTTAACAGGTTCGTTCGGAAGTTCACCGTCCGTTGTCGGAATAAATATCTTTCCTATTTCAAACAACTTGGCAGACGGATTTCTGTAATTATAGTTTCTTGACAATATATCCATCATACTTGCGATAGTAGTTGTACGCATTACCGATGTGTCCTCGCCAAGCGGATTTGTAATTTTTACAACGTTTCTCATTTCACTGTCTTTCGGAATATTCAGTTTATCGAATATTGACGGACTTGTGAATGTGTATGTGTAAATTTCGTACATACCTTGTGCTGTAAGAAGTTCGTTCACTCTGTCCTGTACCTGCTGACGTTCTGTTTTCATTCCGCAAGTAGCCTCGCCCGAAAGAAGTGTTACAGGTATTTTATCGTAACCGTAGAAACGTGCAACTTCTTCCGCAATATCCGCCTCACCTTCAAGGTCAGGTCTGAATGACGGAGGAGTTACAGTCATCTTGTCAAGGTCAACCTTAATTTCAAGTGCGTCAAAATACTTAACCATATCCTCTGTCGAAATGTCTGTTCCAAGGAACGCATTAATTTTATCAGGTCTGAAAGCAAGCGGCTGCATATCTGTTACGTTACCCATAACGTCAATCATTCCGCCGACATTTTCACCGCAGCCAAGTTTTTCTACAAGCTGACACGCTCTTTCAACGGCAGAAACTGTATTGTTATAGTCAAGTCCCTTTTCATATCTTGATGATGATTCTGTTCTAAGACCGACTCTTTGTGCTGTAAGTCTTACAGACGCACCGTCAAATGTAGCCGATTCAAAAATAACAGTTGTTGTATCGTCCTTAACTTCACTGTTAAATCCGCCCATAACACCTGCAATAGCAACAGCTCTGCTGCCGTCTGCGATTACAAGGTCGTTTGAAGTAAGTGTTCTGTCCTGTTCATCAAGAGTCTTTATAACTTCACCGTCATTTGCACGTCTTACGATAATTTTGTTATCCTGTAAATCTCTCAAATCAAATGCGTGCATAGGCTGACCGTATTCAAGAAGTACATAGTTTGTTATATCGACAATATTGTTGATAGGTCTTACACCGCACGCACGAAGTCTTTCCTGCATCCAACTCGGTGACGGACCGATTTTAACGTTTTTAACCATTCTTGCACAGTATCTCTTACACTTATCCTTGTCCTGTACATCAACGCTGATTGTATCGGCGATATTTTCACTGTTTTCGTTAAACTTAACTTCAGGAATAGTGAACTTTTTATTAAATGACGCCGCTGTTTCACGTGCAAGACCGATTATGCTGAAACAATCAGGTCTGTTTGAAGTGATTTCAAATTCAACGACAGTTTCATTCATACCGAATATATCCTTAATATCCGTACCGATTTTTGTATCGTCCGGAAGAATAAGAATACCGTATTCAGGTTCATAGCCAAGCATATCCTCTGTTATCCCAAGTTCATCGTGTGAGCAAAGCATACCGTAAGATTCAACGCCTCTAAGCTTGCCTTTTTTAATTTTTCCGTCAGGAAGTACCGCACCGACAAGTGCAACGGGAACGATTATACCCGCTTTTACATTCGGCGCACCGCAGACAATCTGCAAAATCTCGCCTGTTCCCGCGTCAACCGTACACACATGAAGATGGTCACTGTCAGGGTGATCTTCACAGGTAAGCACCTTACCCGCAACTACATTCTGAACAGATTCGCCCATATTCTCCCAACCCTCAACTTTAGAACCTGTCATTGTAAGTCTGTCTGAATATTCTTTCGGCGTAACGTCTATATCCATATAGTCATTAAGCCAACTCATAGGTAAATTCATTATATTTCATTCCTTTCAATTTCCGAATAATATATTAAAACTGGTCTAAGAATCTCAAATCATTTTCAAAGAAAAGTCTAAGGTCGTTAATATCATACTTACCCATTGCAATTCTTTCAAGACCGATACCGAAAGCAAAGCCCGAATATACTTCAGGGTCAATACCGCAGTTTGCAAGTACCTTAGGGTGTACCATACCGCAGCCCAAAACTTCAATCCAGCCCTCGCCTTTACATACGCTGCAGCCTTTACCGCCGCAAGCGAAACACGAAACGTCAACTTCGGCTGACGGCTCTGTAAACGGGAAATGGTGAGGTCTGAAACGTACTTTTGTATTTTCGCCGTAAAGACGGTGGATAAACATTTCAAGAGTACCTTTTAAATCTGCCATTGTAACACCCTTGTCAACTACAAGTCCTTCGATTTGGTGGAATACAGGTGAGTGAGTTGCGTCAACCGCGTCACTTCTGTAAACTCTTCCGGGTGCTATAATTCTGATAGGCGGTTTCTTCTTTTCCATAACACGAACTTGGATAGGTGAAGTTTGTGTTCTCAAAACCGTATTTTCGTTTATATAGAATGTGTCCTGAGTATCACGCGCAGGGTGATTCGGTGGAATGTTAAGTGCCTCAAAGTTGTAGTAGTCAAGCTCAACTTCCGGACCTTCCGCGATTTCAAAACCCATTCCGATAAATGTGTCTTTAATGTTGTTCATTACTTTTGTAAGCGGATGAAGTTTACCTGTTTTTTGTGCCTTACCCGGCATTGTAACGTCGATTACTTCGCTCTTTAGCTTGATTTCTTCAAGCTTTTCTGAAAATTCCGCTTTCTTCGTATCTATGTGGTTTTCGATTACACCGCGAATTTCGTTTGCAAGCGCACCGATTTGCGGTCTTTCTTCTTTGCTTAACTGTCCCATACCTTTTAGTACGGCAGTAAGTTCACCCTTTTTACCGAGAAACTTTATTCTTGCTTCTTCAAGAGCATCAATGTCAGTTGCTTTTTGAAGTACATCAAGGGCATTTTTTTTGATTTCTTCTAACTTTTCTCTCATTTCAAAATTCCTTTCGATATAAATTAAAAAACACTCCGTCCCATAAGGGACGAAGTGTGTAAATTCAAACTCCGCGGTACCACCCGACTTCCGATAAAACATCGGCACTCAATTATGTATAACGGCACTACCCGTCACAGACTACTTGCAAACCGCTTTCACCTATGCAGCTCCGGAATGAAATTTCAAATAAATCCTTACCGTATCGACTCACAGCTCAATAACCGATACTCTCTTTAGGCGGTATATACCTTACTTTGTTCCATCATTGCTTTTAATATTCAATAATAAAATATTATATCACCTTTTTTTTATTTTGTCAATCAATAACACAAAATTATTTAAAAGGATTGATTTTTTTAACAAAAAATTATATAATTTATCCCGAAAGGGTTGATTTGAATTGAAAGAAGAAATTTTAGATATATTAAAAAATGCAGACGGATATATTTCAGGCGAACGCATAAGCGAAATGCTGAACGTTTCAAGAACGGCGATATGGAAGCACATTAAATCATTGCGTGAAAGCGGTTACAAAATCGAATCGGTCACAAACAAAGGCTACCGCCTTATTTCCTCGCCCGACATCATAACCGAAAGCGGCATAAAAAGCGGACTTACCACCGATTTTATCGGTCACAGCTTATTTATATATGATGAAACCGACACGACAAACAATCGTGCAAAGGAAAGCAATACCTCGCCGGACGGCAGTGTATTTATCGCCGAAGTGCAAACGCACGGCAAAGGCAGCCGCGGACGCGGTTGGACTTCTCCAAGAGGGATAGGCATTTGGCATTCAATCCTTTTAAAGCCCGAAATCTCCCCGCTTGAAGTTTCGCAAATAACGCTCGTTGCAGGTCTTGCTGTCTGCAAGGCTATCGGTCTTAATTCAATGATTAAATGGCCTAACGACATTGTTATTAACGGTAAAAAAATCTGCGGTATTCTAACCGAAATGTCTGCTGAGATAAATATGGTCAACTACGTTGTATGCGGTATCGGTGTAAATGTAAACACAGAATCATTCGATGACGACATCGCCGACAAGGCTACTTCAATGTTTATCGAAAGCGGTCACAAATATGTGCGAAACGAATTAATCGCAAAATTGTTAAACGAATTTGAATATTATTATAAGAAGTTTCTCGACGGCGGACTCAGTGCAATTCTTGATGAATACAAAAAGTGTTGCGTCACGCTCGGCAGAGAAGTAAACGTCATTTTCAAAAACGAAACGGTTCGCGGAACTGCCGTTGACGTTGACGAAAACGGCTCACTCGCCGTACAAACCGAAAACGGTATTATTCACGTCACTTCCGGTGAAGTTTCAGTCAGAGGTATCTACGGTTACATCTAAAATCGAATATATTATGAATAAATTGTAAATTGTTAGCACTCACATCTGTTGAGTGCTAATTTTGTATTGACAAATCTTACTTTGAGTATTAATATATATTATATAAATTAATTAACTTCAAGGAGTGATTTATATGGCAAAAGGTAATATTTCAGTTGACAGTGAAAATCTTTTCCCTATTATAAAAAAATGGCTTTATTCCGATAAGGATATTTTCCTTAGAGAACTTGTTTCAAACGGTTGTGACGCGGTCACAAACTTAAAGAACCTTGCAAGTATCGGTGAAGCTCAAATTGACGAAAACGAAAAATTCAAAGTTACCGTATCAATCTTTAAGGACGCTAAAAAGCTTGTCATCAGTGATAACGGTATCGGTATGACTGCCGAAGAAATCGACAAGTACATCAATCAAATCGCATTTTCGGGTGCAAGCGACTTCCTTTCAAAGTACAAAGAGGAGGACGACAAAGGTTCTCAAATTATCGGTCATTTCGGACTTGGTTTTTACAGTGCGTTTATGGTTGCCGACAGTGTTGAAATTGATTCGCTTTCATATCAAGACGGTGCAAAAGCCGCAAAATGGACTTGTGACGGAAGTATGGAATTTGACTTAACAGACGGTGACAGAACAGAAAGAGGTACTTCAATAACTCTTAACATCGCCGAAGATTCGGAAGAATTTCTTGAAGAAAGCAAAATCCGTCAAATTCTTCATAAGTATTGTGCATTCCTACCTATTGAAATATATGTTGAAGTTCCTGAGGACAAACACGAAGATCACTGCGACTGCGGTCACGATCATGATCATGAACACGAGTACGATACACCGTCAGAGCCAAAGCCTATCAACAACACGACACCGCTTTGGATGAAAAAGCCGTCGGAGTGTACAGACGAAGAATACAAGGAATTTTACAGAAACGTATTTATGGACTTCAACGAACCGCTTTTCTGGATTCACCTTAACGTAGACTATCCGTTCAACTTAAAAGGTATTTTGTACTTCCCTAAAATCAATCATGAATTTGCAGGTCAAGAGGGACAGATAAAGTTATACAACAATCAAGTATTTGTTGCCGACAACGTAAAGGAAGTTATTCCCGAATTTCTAATGCTTTTGAAGGGTGTTATCGACTGTCCTGACTTGCCGCTTAACGTATCAAGAAGTTTCTTGCAGAATGACGGATATGTTAAGAAAATTTCTTCACATATCACAAAGAAAGTTGCGGACAAGCTTACAAGTATTTATAATAACGAACGTGAAAACTATGAAAAGTATTGGGATTATATCAATATATTCAATAAATACGGCTGTTTAAGAGATGAAAAGTTCTATGAAAAAGTTAAGGATGTAATTATTTATAAGGATATTGACGGTAAATATTTGACGTTGGACGAATACCTTGACGGCAAGGAAGAAAAAGACGTTTATTACGTTTCTGATCCGCAAACTCAATCGCAGTATATCAATATGTTCAAAAATCAAGGACTTAATGCCGTTGTACTTCCGTCAATGATGGATACACATTTTATTTCACTTGTTGAAATGAAACAGCCCGGTGTTAAATTCAAACGTATTGATTCCGCCATAAATGACATTTCGGACAACACAGAAAAAGACGATTCAACTAAAGAACAAGAAGAAAAGTTGATTGAAAAGTTCAAGAATGAAATCAAGGACGATACATTGAAAATCGAAGTGCAGTCACTTAAAGACGATTCAATCCCTGCCGTAATTTTGCTTGGTGAGCAGTCAAGACGTATGCAGGAGATGTATAAGGCTTACGGTCAGCAAATGGCAGGTATGGCTGATATGTTCCACGATGAATTTACACTTGTACTAAATTCAAACAACTCACTTATCAAGAAAATAGATACATTAAATGACGAGGACGCAAATCTTGTTATTGACCATGTTTACGACTTAGCGAAAATAAGCCACAGTCCTTTGCCGGCAGAACAAATGACAAAGTTTATCGAACGCTCCAATAAATTGCTTGAAAAGCTGTTTTAATTAACAGTTTTTCCTTCCACCGTCAAAGAGGGACACTAAATTCCAATTTAGTGTCCCTCTTTTAATATATTTAATAATTCTTCTATTGTATCCACAGTATAATCCGGCACTTCAAATTCATTTTTAGGTGTGTTTAATTTGTGAATACCCTGTTTTACGCATACTGTTTTCATACCCAACTTTTTAGCCGGTGCAACGTCATTATCCACCCTGTCACCGACCATCACAGCATTTTCACCTTTACAGTCGGCTTTCTCAAGTGCTTTTTGAAAAAGTCTTATATCGGGTTTTGATACACCCTCCTCCGCAGAGGATATGACAAGGCTGATATACTTTGCCAAGCCGTACTTTTCAAGGCGTTTTTGTGTCCCCAACGGCTGATTGGCTATAACTCCGATTTTGTACTTACCATACAGTTGTGACAAAACATTTTCAGAATATTCATAAGGCATTTCAAGCTCACTGTGCCATTCTGCCCTGTTCAATCCAGATATAATAACAGCGTCATCATACGGAATTAAATTTTTCAAAGCACAGTCGTCCATTAATTTATAAAACTCGCTTACGCTTATGTTGCTCCCTTTTACCGTATCGCTGACGCGTTTTTCCCACGCCTTGCTTTCGTCAACAAGCGTTGAACCGACATCGAAAAATATCCACTTTATCATTCTCTTATCTGACCGTCACCGTAAATTATATATTTAATAGAAGTCAATGCCTCAAGTCCCATTGGACCTCTTGCGTGCATTTTTTGTGTACTTATACCTATTTCAGCACCAAATCCGAACTCAAAACCATCCGTAAATCTTGTTGAAGCATTAACGTAAACCGCCGCCGCATCAACCTCATTCAAGAACTTTTGCGAATGTTCGTAATTGTTTGTAACAATCGCCTCAGAATGTTTTGTGTTGTACTTATTAATATGCTCAATCGCCTCATCAATTCCGTCAACGACTTTTACCGCCATAATATAATCATTATATTCAGTATAATAATCCTCGTCTGTCGCGTCATTTACATCTGCAAATATTGCTTTTGAATTTTGGTCGGCTCTGATTTCAACATTCTTTTCTTTCAGTGCCTTGAACATAACAGGAATAAATTTATCCGCTATTTTTTTGTCTATAAGCAATGTTTCGGCGGCATTGCACACAGACGGACGTTGTACTTTCGCATTAAGCACAATTTTAACCGCCATATCAATATCCGCATCCGCATCAACATAAACGTGGCAGTTGCCAGCCGCCGTTTCAACAACGGGAACTGTCGCATTTTCAACAACCGAACGAATAAGTCCCTTACCGCCGCGTGGGATTAACAAATCCACATATCCGTTCATTTTCATAAGCTGAGTTGCTGTTTCACGCGAAGTATCTTCTATTATATTTAGTGTCCCCTCAGGTATTCCGACACCGTATGCCGCGTCCTGCATAATTTTCATAACAGTTTTGTTTGAATTAATTGCTTCACTTCCGCCTCTTAAAATGCAAGCGTTTGAAGTTTTAAGGCAAAGTACCGCCGCGTCAACCGTTACATTCGGTCTTGCCTCGTAAATTATTGCAATAACGCCCATAGGCACACGTTTTTGACCGATAGTCAATCCGTTTGGTCTTTTCCACATTTTTATTACTTCACCGATTGGATCGGCAAGTGCTTTGACCTGTCTTACTCCCTCCGCAATTCCGTCAATGCGCTCTTTCGTAAGAGTAAGTCTGTCAATCATAGCTTGACGTGTTCCGTTTTTCTTTGCGTTTTCTATATCAATGTTGTTTGCCGCAATAATTTCATCGGCACGTTCTACAAGTGCATTTGCAATAGCCTCAAGTGCATTGTCCTTTGTAACCGTACTTACTGAAACCATTTTATATCCTGCATCTTTTGCAAGAGTGCATTTTTCCAAAAGCTCGCTCATTATTCTTCCTCCTTATCGAAATTCTTCGACACAAACAATGTTCCGACAGGCTTTCCGTCAAGTATATCGTAAAGTGAATCAACATTGTTTCCGTTTGCGATTATCATATGAATACCGGCATTTGTCGCTCTTTCGGCAGCCTCAAGCTTTGTCACCATACCGCCCGTACCTCTGCTTGTTCCCGCACCGCCGGCAACATCTCTCACTTCGTCAATATTGTATACTGTAGGAAGTAATTTTGCGTTTTTATTCTTGTGTGGGTCATCATCGTACAAGCCGTCAATATCGGAGAAAAGTACAAGTAAATCCGCGTCAACAAGGTCGGCAACGACTGCCGATAAATTATCATTGTCGCCGATTTCGATTTCGTCATAACTTACCGTATCATTTTCGTTTACAACAGGAATTATCCCCATTTCAATAAGCGTTGTAACAGTATTTTGAATATTTCTCTTTCTGCGCGGAATTGCAATATCCTCACGCGTTAAAAGCACCTGTGCAACGGTGTTGTTGTAACCCGAAAACATTTTGTCGTAAAGATACATCAGTTCGCACTGTCCGACTGCCGCAATGGCTTGTTTGCCCTTTGTATCTTTCGGCTTTTCAGCCAAACCGAGTTTACCGAGTGCAATTCCCTGCGCACCAGATGAAACAAGAATTATCTCCTTGCCTTGATTTCTTAAATCAGAAAGCACCATAGACAGTCTGTCTATAAGTTTTAAATTCATTGTTCCGTGTTCATATGTAAGCGTAGACGTTCCGACTTTGACAACAATCCTATGCGCCATAGACACGTCCTTTAATATATCGTTCATTGCCATCCTCCTATAAAGCATATAGTTATTTCTATTATATCGCTTTATGGGTAGTTTGTAAAGTCATTTTTATCTTACCTTATTCTTCAAAATTTTACTTGCATTTTTTTACTCTCTATGATACTATATAAATATATTTTTACAAAATTTTCATTGTATCATATAAGAATAATGTGAATTTTATTATATATTATACAACATTGTGGGAGGTAATGATGAAAAAACAAATAATTGCGGCAACTGCGCTGATGTTAGCGATTTCTTCAACCGCATATGCGTCCGACAACATAAACATATTCGTAAACGGAAATGCCTTAAACACAGGTGCTTTCATTATGAATGATTCGACGTATATACCGCTTAGAGCGGTCAGTGAGGCTCTCGGTTCAAACGTAAACTGGGATGGAAATACAAGAAGTGTTTACATTGATTCCGATGAAGATACCGTCACTGCTCAAGTGATTGAAAACGCAAGTTCAAGTGTCGTTGCAATAGTAGGAAATTACAAACCCGAATATATGACAGGGACTGTTTCAAATTACAATGAACTTACCGCTCACGGTACAGGTGTAGTTATCAAATCAGGCGGTATTATCCTTACAAACGCACACGTTGTAAGCGATATTGACAACATAACAGTCGTTTTCTCCGACGGAGAAAGCTATGCCGGACAAGTTCAGGCAATCGACAAAGATTCCGACTTGGCTATGGTAAAGGTTGGCCGTCTTGGTTTAAAGCCAATATCGTTCGCACAATCGGACAGTATCTTCGCAGGGCAGTCCGTTGTTGCAATCGGTACTCCCCTTTCGCTTTCAATGCGAAACAGTGCATCAAAAGGTATCGTAAGCGGACTTAACGTCAGCACTCCGAGCGCATATTATCCGTTAATTCAAACTGACGCCGCTATCAATGCAGGTAATTCCGGCGGACCGCTTCTTAATATGAAAGGTCAGCTTATAGGTATTAATTCTTCAAAATATGCAGGTGTCGGAATTGAGGGAATTAACTTTTCAATCCCGCTTGACACGATTAATTATGTACTTAATCAATTTGAGCAAAACGGAAAAGTCATAAGACCGGATTTAGGCGTTACACTTGAAAATTCATGGGAGGCGCGAATCGGTCTGCCGACAAAGAAAGGCGTCACCGTAAAAACATCTTCGTCAAGTTCACTTTCAAACGGTGATGTTATAAACTCTATCAACGGCGTTGAAGTACACAGTATTGTGGACTTTAATAAAGCATTGCGTGATACATATTCTTCGGGAAGTATCAACGTAATTTATACAAGGAACGGTGAACAAATTTCAACGGACATCGTTCCTAATCTAAAATAATAAAATTGGGGGTATTAAAATGAACAAAAAACTAATCGCTGCAATTCTTGCCGCAACAACAGCTCTTTCAGCAGCACCTTTTGCGCTTGCTGAAAATGACGAAAACACAAATGACAAAGTAGAAATCGCATTCAACGTGGGTGACAGTATTCTGAAAATAAACGGCATTGAAACAGAAGTTGAAACACCGTATGTAACAGAAAACAACACTACATTGGTACCGTTAAGAGTAATAACAGAGGCTTTTGGTGCAAAAGTTGACTGGGACGGCGATACTCAAAAAATAACTCTTACATACCCTGCCGTAAATATTGAACTTCAAATCGGCAATATCGTTGCAACTGTAAACGACCATACAGAAACACTTCTTGAATCACCTGCACTTTCCGAAAACGGCGTTACAATGGTTCCGCTAAGATTTATTTCCGAAACATTCGGTGCAACAGTAGGTTATGACAACGACACTCAAGCAATACTTGTAACAAAAGAAAATATGGATAATTCTTCTACCGTTACAGGTATCACCGATATGACAAAAACAGGTGACAGCTATTATTTATGGAGCATTGACACTCCTACTCAAATGAAAATGGCTGACAGAACTCTTGACGCAATGACAACAAAATTTGTCGCAGATGACGAAAGTTCAATGTACATAGACGTTTATCCTATAACAGAAGATACTGTTGATTT
>ENA-OPCA01002396-OPCA01002396.1-human-gut-metagenome-genome-assembly--contig:-NODE-2396-length-11744-cov-2.951750_pt1 | contig 11744 bp, 9 predicted proteins | sample MGYA00241076_ERZ501468 | MGnify/ENA primary metagenome ERZ501468 (study PRJEB25962, sample SAMEA2042633) | human gut metagenome | biome: human gut; feature: human-associated habitat; material: faeces... | reverse complement strand
GAAGTACGTATGCCTATCCTTAACTCAACCCTGATTATCGTAGTGAGTTTCGTACCTCTGTTCTTCTTGAGTGGTATGGAAGGCAGAATGCTGGTTCCGCTGGGCGTCGCGTTCATCGTATCATTATTCGCATCGACAGTCGTAGCGCTGACACTTACTCCCGTCCTGTGCAGCTATCTGCTGGGAGGAGATTTCAAGAAAAACGGGCTGCCCAAAGAGGCTTTTGTCGCCGTATGGATGAAAAAGCATTACGAACGCGGACTGCTCTGGGCACTGGAACATAAGCGGACAGTGCTGGGTGGTACCATAGCCTTGTTTATCGTGGCATTGGGAGCGTTCTTTACGTTAGGACATAGTTTCTTGCCACCATTCAACGAAGGTTCGTTCACCATCAATGTAAGCTCTCTTCCCGGTATCTCACTGGAAGAGTCTGATAAGATTGGTCGTCAGGCAGAGGAACTGCTGCTTACCATTCCCGAAATAAAGACCGTAGCACGCAAGACAGGACGTGCCGAACTCGACGAGCATGCATTGGGTGTAAACGTTTCGGAAATAGAAGCCCCGTTCGAACTGGACGGTCGTTCCCATCAGGAAGTACTCGAAGAGGTTCGTCATAAATTGTCGGTGCTGACTGGGGCAAATATCGAAATCGGTCAGCCTATCAGTCACCGTATCGATGCCATGCTGAGTGGTACGCAGGCAAATATCGCTATCAAGCTTTTCGGTGATGATCTGAACAAGATGTTCTCTTTGGGTAATCAGATAAAAGAGGCTGTAAGCGATGTGGAAGGTATTGCTGACTTGAATGTGGAACAGCAGATTGAGCGTCCGGAACTGAAAATTATACCTCGCCGGGAAATGCTTGCCAAGTATGGCATTTCACTGGCACAGTTCAATGAATTTGTTACGGTAAACATGGCCGGAGAAGTTGTTTCCCAGGTATACGAAAAAGGAAAATCTTTCAATCTTGTGGTGCGTGCAGCGGAAGATAACCGTGGCTCGATGGAACGCATCAAAGACCTGATGATAGACGATGCTCAGGGACGCAAGATACCGTTGAGCTACGTGGCGCGCGTGGAATCGTCTATGGGACCGAATACCATTAACCGTGAGAACGTAAAACGTAAGATTGTCATTTCGGCAAATACCAGCGGACGTGACCTGCGTAGTGTAGTAAACGATATCCAGACACGGGTGAACGAAAAGATACAGTTACCCGAAGGTTATCACATCGAATACGGTGGACAGTTTGAAAGTGAGCAGGCTGCCAGTCGTACCTTGCTGCTTACTTCCCTGATGAGTATCGTGGTCATCTTCCTGTTGCTATACATGCAGTTCCGCAATGCTTCACAGAGTGGCGTGATTTTGCTGAACCTGCCACTTGCCCTGATAGGCGGTGTATTTGCCTTGCTGTGCACTACAGGTGAAGTTAGTATTCCGGCAATCATCGGATTTATATCATTATTCGGTATTGCTACCCGTAACGGTATGCTGCTTATCAGCCATTACAATACGTTGCGTGATGAGCAAGGAATGGGACTGCGCGAAAGTATCCTTCGAGGTTCTCTCGACCGTCTGAATCCGATTTTGATGACCGCCTTGTCGTCTGCTCTGGCATTGATACCTCTTGCTTTGCGTGGAGGTCTGCCCGGCAACGAAATCCAGAGTCCGATGGCAAAGGTTATCCTGGGAGGTTTGCTTACCTCAACTTTCCTCAATGCTTTTGTCATCCCTATTGTGTACGAACTGATGAACCGCAAGAAGTCAGATGCTAATAAACAGTAATTATGAAACATACCTATATTACATTGGCTGCATGTCTGTTTTTTACGGCAGGCATGCAGGCACAGAGCATCGATGAGGTGCTCCGTCAGATAGAACAGAATAATAAAGAATTGCAGTCACAGCAACATGCTACACGAGCTGCACAATTGGAAGTCCAGACGCAGAATAACCTGGAAGATCCTTCGGTAGAATATAGTCCGTTTTATACCAAAGGTATTACCGGTATGTCGAGTTCGGAACTGGTCGTGACACAGGGATTCGATTTTCCTACCTTGTATGCGGCACGCAGCCGTTCGGGAAAGTTGCAGCGTGAAGCCCTTCACCGTCAGTATGAAGCTACCCGTCGCGATATACTGCTGAATGCAAAGAATCTCTGCTTGGATCTTGTAATGCTGAATAAACAGCAAGGTCTGCTGGAAGAACGGAAAAAGAATGCCGACGAACTGCTTGCCTTGTTCGAAAAGCGGTTGGAAGAAGGGGATGCCGGCATACTGGAAGTCAATAAAATCAAGATGGAACGGATGAGTGTGCAGACAGAAGTTTCGCAGAACAACGCAGCTCATCGTACCGCCTTGCACCAGTTGCTTGCCATGAACGGCAATCTTCCGATGGACTTTACCTCACGCGATTATCCGCAGGTGGAAGCGCTGAAAGACTATAACGCCTTGTACGATGAGGTGATGGCTACCGATGCTACGCTGCTGGCTGCTGATGCCGCTGCGCGTGCTGCCGAGAAGAACATCAGTGTAAGTCGTCAGAGCTGGTTGCCGAAATTGGAAATAGGCTATCGTCGCAACACTTCACTCGATGAAAAGAGCAACGGCTTCCTTATCGGAGGAAGTTTGCCGATCTTTTCGAACCGGAAGAAGCATCAGATAGCCCGTACACAAGCTATCAGTGCCCAGTATCAGTTGGATAATGCCCGCTTGCAGGCAGAGGCTCAGGTGCAGAGCCAGTTCAACGAAATGCAGCAGTTGACTACCGCCATGCAGGCATACGACGTGGAGCTGATGCATCAAACGCTGGATATGCTGAAAGAAGCCGTTACCGCAGGACAACTTTCTATCATCGATTACTATACGGAAGCCGACAACGTATACCGTAACTTGCAGGCTTACATGGAGCTGGAGAATCAGTACCAGAAGCTGATGGCAAGCATTTACAAAAATCGGTTGTAAAATGGCGACCGTATAAGTATTTCATAAAAACACCCCTGAAAGTCGGATGCTGAAGACTTTTAGGGGTGTTTTTGTTGGTTGTTGTGTCTATTGTAATGTGGGGATTAAGCTATTTGCTTTTCTTCAGAGTTATCAATAAGACTGCCTTATACTTCGGGTCTGAAGTAAAATGAGTAACAGAAGCAGTGTTTTTCAAAACAAGAAAATATTGTAGGTTATTGGGATCGATAGTCTCTAAAAAGTGAGAATCTGACTTTTTGTCTTCGATATCTATCCATACATTGTCCCACGATGACGTATTGCACAAATCGAGTAGAGACTCCATTACAGAAGCAATGTCATTGGCTTTGGGTATCATCAGTGTAGGTCTTATAGGTACAACATAATTTGTCGCTACTGACTTACCGTTTAGCAAGCCTGGTTTCCAGCGAGGCATAATGCTGATTGAACGAAGAGCCAGTGAATCAAACTTTGGAAAATAATCCAAGCTGCGGAGTATCTTTGGCTTCCTTACATTTCCATCTTTATCAATTACAAATTGTGCTATTCCACGTACGCCTATATCTTCATAGTAGTACCCCGGATCACTCTTGTAATAAATACGCAGATGATTCAGACATAAAGTTGGAATTCCTTCCGGAAACTCTGGCTTTTGGTCCACTTTCATACAATTGTAAACAGGTTCACCCGAAGCCAATGTATCTACTACAATGGAATCGTTTGAATTTTGAGCATACACAAAGGTTGTTGCAAATAAGGTAACAAGCAGCCACAAAAACTGGGCTTGTAACCGTGACGGATATCTTTTCTTCGCATTCATAGTAGGTTATTTTGAAAGGTGTTCTTGCAAGGTAATAAACTGAATATCAATCTTGATTGGCATCTTATACAAAAATAACGAAAAGTGAATACAAAAGCAATGTCTTCAGATTTAATAGTGTTTAAATTATCTTCTTTCTAACCTAAATGCTTCCTATGGAAACGTAGTATGTCACATCGATCTTGAAAATATAATACGAAGGTAAATATTGTCCTTTATTTCTGACCTGTACATATAGATGTATCTTTTTATTAAGTTGTGACTCCTATATCATAACTAGTAATGGAAATTTTGTCCGTCAAATGGAATAATCTGTTTCGGCAGATGAAGAAAACAAAGAGCCCTGCTATTTCTCTTATTTATGGGAAGGAATGGCAGGGCTCTTTGGGGGAGATTAATTACCTCTATGCTATCACTTTCGGTTTACAAAATATCGAGTTCGGCAATCGAAGCATACTTCGACTGGTTGGCAGATTCGACCATTTCAATCTTTACATAGCGGCCTTTTACTTCCGATTTGAAGTAATGGTAACGTTTTACAGGGTCATTGATCAGGTTGCCAAATACGAAATCATCCGCTTTTTCCCATTTCTGGTTGTCTGTACTTACCCATATCGTACCACGCTCAAACATACCTTCCTGATTAGCTTTCTGAGGAGTATAGGCAAATCCTTTGATGGACTTCACGCTGCCCATATCGATAGTCAGACTTTGGTCGGTTGCTGACGGAGCTGTCTGCCAGTAAGTAGCCGGATTTTCATCGATGGCAAGTGCTGCCTGATGGTTGCTGTCCTCACTGCCTGCATGTATTATTTTCCAGTCCTTCTTGACATATCCGAACTGTTCCTTACATACGGCTCCCGTCTGATTATTCAGTACAGAAACGGCAGATACCTCTTGGTTGTCTGCAAAGAACGGTCCTGTATAAACCTTCGATGAAGTAGTCGGTTCTGTGCCGTCCAGTGTATAATAAATGGTGTAGCCTGCATTCAGATTGTCTGCACTGTTCTCGCTGTTGCGGTTCCAGTTGAATTCCTGTCGTAAGGGTTCAATGGTGACCATGCCGTTTACATCACGATGTGCTGACAGTTGTGGTGGACGTGAATGGTAATAGTGTGCGGATATTTTGCTTATTGCTGCGTCCATGCGTGTCTGCGTAAACCGAACACGAATCTTGTTGGTCGTTACATCCGGGAAACGGAGGATACGTTTATAACCGATGTTGGTGCCGCGTGCTACCTCTTTCCATTTTCGGTCTACCCATGCTTCCACTATATGTTCTTCTACGCGTTCTCCTCTGAGGGCTATGGCTTCTTGAAGTACAAGACGATTGAATGTAACAGGAGAGGGAGTTGTAAGGGTTATTTTCGCTCCGCAGGCAACTGTCGTGAAGGTATTTTTATCGTCATCCAGGACCTCTGCCGGACCACTTGCGCCCTTCAACAAATCTGCACCATACGTTTCACGGATACGCTGGCCCACTTCCTTCAGCGTTGCCATGTCCCTATCAGAGAAACGTCCGTCCCGGTTAGGAGGTATATTCAGAAGGAAAGTCGAGTTACCGCCTACGGCACGTTCGTAGATATCGAACACGTCGTCTGCACTTCTTACTTTCTGCTGGGTATCATCACGATAGAACCATCCTTCGCGGATAGATGTATTGGTTTCTGCCTGCTGATAATGCAGGTAATCGCCTTTGTATAAAACTTCACGACTACCCAAATCTTTATCGGTCAGATCGGGGAAGTAAGAAGTCGTATCAGGGTTTTCCGAATAGGTAATTACATTCCATTCAGTATCTCGGGTTTTGCCACCTTCATTGCCACACCAGCGGATGTCTTCCCGTCCGAATATGGAAGCATTGGGAGCTACGGCTTTGATCAGCTGTTTCCAGGCGGTATAGTTGTAACGCTGTCCTCCTTTGCGTTTGGGGTGAGCTCCGTCGAACCATACTTCGTGTATATCTCCGTATTCCGTAAGGATTTCGAACAACTGGTTCATGAAATATTCATTGTAATCGTCCAGCATGAACTGGAAACTGGTCTTGTTCTTGAAGGGACGTCCCTTTACAGGACGTGGAATAGTACGCATCGTATATTTGCTTAAGTTGCCGTACAAACCATTCGGACTTTCAATCTGGTACAAATCTGCCGGTGACAGATATACGCCTAGTTTGAGTCCGTATTTCTTACAGGAAGCCGACAGCGATTTCAGGATATCTCCTTTCCCGTTCTGGAAGTCGGTAGACATGATGCCGTGTTTGGTATAGCGGCTCTGCCACAGAACAAAACCATCGTGATGCTTCACTGTCAGTATCACCATTTTCATTCCGGCTGCTTTCATGGCTTCACACCATTGGTCTGTGTCCAGTTGTTTCAGGTCAAAAACTTTGGGATCTTCCTTGCCGGTTCCCCATTCCATACGGGTAAATGTATTTGGACCTAAATGTACAAAAGCAATAAATTCGTTTTCCAGCGAACGCAACTGGTTGGCTGTTGGGACGACATGTGCTGCTTTTTCCAGGATAACTTCCTTCGAATCGGAATCTTCTACTTTGATGGTGTTGGCAAATTCTCTGGTCTGACCGTAGGCTGTGAAGGTCAGGCAACTTAAGGATATGAACAGAAGGTTTCTCATTGAATCTTAATATTGTATAAGTAGCTGTATAGATACTTAGGTTAATGGATTTTTTAAGTTTAGACTTATAGATTAGGTTATCGGCAAACTTATATGCAATATTCGTAAAATTTTTCAATATATGCAAGCTTGTGAGCGTTCGTTTGTGTTACGGAGAGAGTGTAATTGTGGCATGATTGTAATCGGTGGTTATTGTTGGGACAGAGAGAAAGTGTCCGGATAGCTCTGTAATGTTCAAATAATCTGTTCTCTTCCATAGTCTTTCCGGTGGAAGAATAAGGGAGATTTTATTTTTATTTCCTAATTTTGCACTTGCAACTAATTAACGGATAAAGAAATGCCACTTAATTTACCAGACAAACTTCCGGCTATCGATATACTGAAGGAGGAAAATATTTTCGTCATCGACAATTCACGCGCCAGTACGCAGGATATCCGTCCGCTGAAAATTGTTATCCTCAACTTGATGCCGATAAAAATAACTACTGAAACTGACTTGATTCGTCTGTTGTCTAACTCACCGCTACAGATTGAGGTCAGCTTCATGAAACTGAAAAGTCATACTTCGAAGAATACGCCTATCGAACATATGAAGGCGTTTTATCGCGATTTCGAATGTATGCGGAATGAAAAGTTCGACGGAATGATTATTACGGGTGCACCGGTGGAGCATCTCGAATTTGAGGATGTGAACTATTGGGACGAGATTCAGGATATCTTCAACTGGACACGTACACATGTCACTTCTACACTTTATATCTGCTGGGCAGCACAGGCAGGACTGTATCATCACTATGGTATCCCCAAGTATCCGCTCGACAAGAAGATGTTCGGTATCTTCGAGCATCATATCTGCGAGGGTATGAGCAAGCTGCCTATCTTCCGTGGCTTCGACGATGTGTTCTTCGTGCCTCACAGCCGCCATACGGAGGTACGCCGTGCGGATATCGAGAAACATCCTGAGCTGACTATTATTTCCGAGTCGGACGATTCGGGTGTACATATCGTCATGGCTCGTGGCGGACGTGAGTTTTACGTGACCGGACATTCGGAATATTCTCCTTATACCCTCGATACAGAATATCGCCGTGATCTGGGAAAAGGTCTGCCTATCGACATGCCGAAGAATTATTATCGTGATAATGATCTTGAAAAGGGTCCGCTGGTTCGCTGGCGGAGTACGGCAAACCTGCTGTTCTCCAACTGGCTGAACTATTATGTATATCAGGAAACTCCATACGATATTAATCAGATTAAATAATGATCAGACAACGTCCTATAGAACTTTTGGCTCCAGCAAAGAATTTGGAGTGCGGCATCGAGGCTATTAATCACGGTGCCGATGCGGTATATATCGGTGCTCCCCGTTTCGGGGCGCGTGCGGCAGCCGGCAATTCGCTGGAAGACATTGCTGCATTGGTGCAGCATGCGCATGTGTACAATGCACGCATCTACGTTACTGTAAATACGATCCTGCGTGATGAGGAACTGAAAGATACCGAGGCGATGATCTGGGATTTATATCGTGCCGGTGTGGATGCACTGATTATTCAGGATATGGGAATAACACGGCTCAATCTGCCGCCTATTCCGCTGCATGCCAGTACGCAGATGGACAACCGTACGGTACAGAAGGTAAAATTTCTGGCTGATGCCGGTTTCCGTCAGGTGGTGCTAGCTCGGGAATTGACGCTCGATGAGATTGCCAAAATTCATGCTGCCTGTCCCGATACGTTGCTCGAGGTTTTCGTGCATGGTGCATTGTGTGTGAGTTACAGCGGACAGTGCTACGTCAGTCAGGCATGTTTCGGCCGCAGTGCCAACCGTGGAGAGTGTGCGCAGTTCTGTCGCTTAGGTTTCGATATGGTAGATGCCGACGGAAAAGTCATTGCGCGAAACAAACACTTGCTGTCGCTTAAGGATATGAACCAGAGTGAGAATCTGGAGGCGTTGCTCGATGCTGGTGCTTCTTCGCTCAAGATAGAAGGACGTCTGAAGGATGTTTCGTATGTAAAGAATGTGACGGCTTATTATCGTCAGAAACTGGATGCCATTTTGAAACGTCGTAAGGAGTACATACGTGCCTCCTCGGGTACAGTGAAGCTTGCTTTCCGTCCGCAGCTGGACAAGAGCTTCAGCCGTGGCTTTACCGACTATTTTGTTCACGGACGTAATCCGGGAATTTTCTCGTTCGATACGCCGAAGTCACTGGGAGAAGAGGTAGGAACAGTAAAAGAGATTCGTGGCAATTACCTGACGGTAGCGGGAGTGAAGTCGTTCAGCAATGGCGATGGATTATGCTATCTTGACGAGCGGGGTAAGTTGTGCGGCTTCCGTGTGAACCGGGTAGACGGCAACAAGCTCTATCCGCAGGAAATGCCTCGTGTGAAACCTAAAACCAGACTTTACCGTAACTTCGATCAGGAGTTTGAGCGGGTGATGCAGAAGAAGTCGGCCGAACGGAAAATTGCCGTTACACTGAGACTAGAAGAAAATAATTTCGGATTTACCCTGTCGGTTGCCGATGAGGATGATAACCGTATCAGCCTGGCTATGCCTAGAGAGAAGGAACTGGCTCGTACTCCTCAGTTGGAGAACCTGAAGAATCAGTTAAGTAAGCTGGGAAATACACCGTTCGAGGCGGAAAGTGTGGAAATCGTTTTATCGGACAACTGGTTTATTCCTTCATCCGAACTGTCAGACTTACGCCGACGCGCAGTAGAAAAACTGCTGGAAGCCCGCCGTATCAATTATCCGCGGGAAGTATGGCGTGTGCCTGAAACTCATCATGCTTTTCCGGCTCAGGAACTGACGTATCTGGGAAATGTCATGAATGGGGCTGCTGCAGCTTTCTATCATGACCATGGGGTACGTCGTATTGCACCGGCATTCGAGAAAGAAGCACCCGAAAAGGCTGTGCTGATGTTCTGCAAGCATTGTCTGCGTTATAGCATGGGCTGGTGTCCGGTACATCATAAGGTGCGTTCTCCTTATCGTGAACCGTATTTCTTGGTGAGCAGCGATGGCAAACGTTTCCGTTTACAGTTCGACTGTAAGCTGTGTCAGATGAAAGTATATGCAGAAGAGTAAGTACATATTGATTCTCCTGCTGCTGGTAGGGCTTGTGGCTTGTTATTATCATCCGGACCTGCCGGCAGACGGGACTTCGGAGAATAAGACAGATTCAGTTCCGGAGGCCTTACACAAGCGTGCCTATGCACTGAGCAGCAATTTTGAAGTTGAGGCTGATACTTTGTGGCTTCATCAGTTGCCGTTTATGGATACTATTCCCGTTGTGAAAGGAAACCAGCTTGTGGTGGCAGAGTTTGATGTACATCCTCAGGATTCAGTCGATTCGGTATGGGTAAAGGTCGCGCGTGACCAGGAAACTATCGGCTGGATTCAGGAACATAAGCTGCTGGAGAATATCGTACCGATCGATCCTATTTCGCAGTTTATTCATTTGTTCAGCAGTTCGCATACCTTGCCTTTCTTTCTGGTGCTGGCCGTATTCTTTCTATGGTTTGTCTATCGGGCAGTACAGAGGAAACAGATTAAGCTGATAGGTCTGAATGATATCGACAGTGTATTTCCTATTATCCTGTCATTTCTACTGGCCGTGGCAGCTACCGTATACAACAGTATTCAGCATTTCGTTCCCGAAACATGGGAGCATTATTATTACGATCCTACACTGAATCCTTTTGAAGTTCCTTTTATTCTCGGATTATTTATCGTATGTGTAGGGATGATTTTGCTTTTTGGAGTGGCTATGCTCGATGACCTTTTCCATCAGGTAAAGCTTGAAACGGCTTTCTTCTATTTGCTGGGACTGGCTTCGTATTGTATTTTCTTATATATCTTCTTTACCTACATCTGGGTATATGCGGCATACATCTGCCTGGCAGTATATGCGGTGTGGTGTATCGAGCGTTTAAAGAAATCAGACAAATATCCGTACGCCTGTGGTGCGTGTGGAGCAAAAATGCGGACAAAAGGGATTTGTCCGCATTGTGGTGCACTGAATGAATAGGAAAAATGATTTTAGTTTGATACGCTTCTGCGTGCCTTGCGGGTACAGTAACGCTTGCATTGTGCACAAATATCATATCCCAGCATAGCTCCCAGAATAAAGTCTTCTTCGGGCGTAAGCAGATTTAAAGGGCGGGTTACCATCAGCCGGATAGCATTGATACATTCTGCCTTACCAAAAAACAGGTTGATACGTTCCTCATCTACCGGTTGAATCACAAACTTAATGCGCTGGCTTTTCAGTCGGTTTACAGCGAATGCTTCGTATTTTCGGTTGGTGGTGTAGAGCACCATCTGGCGTACACCTTTCTTGTATTCGTAGATGTGGTTTAGAAAAACTTTCAGTTCTACGGGATTTATATCAGGAGCTGTCATGGAGATTAGGTTTTAGTGACGTTTGTTTTCAAGGCTTTCAGGCCAGTTCAGTCTTTAATTTTTCAGTCCAGGCCGTTACACGTTCGTCGGTTTTGTCGCTTTCGTTGATGTCGTCGATGGCGAGTCCCACGAAATTTCTATCAGTTACAGCAATGGAAGAGCTGTATGTATAGTCTGCATCTGGAACGGCACCAATGAAGCGGCAGCCACTGTTTTTCAAGTCTTCGAACAAGATACCCATGCCGTCGCAGAACGTATCGGAGTAAGATTCAGAATCACCGCATCCGAACAGGGCAACCGTCTTGCCGGAGAGATCCATTCCTTTTAAAACCTTGATGCTGTCGTACCAGTCGTCCTGCAATTCACCGTCGCCCCAGGTAGAAGTTCCCAAAATCAGTGCTTCATAACTTCCTGCTACATCGGCAGTCATTTTGCTTACATCGTATACATCGCTTGAAGGAATGCCAAGCTTCTCTGCTATCGTACGTGCAACAGACTCGGTTGTGCCTGTTGTAGAACCGTAAAATACACCAGTTTTTTTCATTGCTTTATACTTTTAGTTGATTTGACATTGCAAAGTAACGGTGTATGGAGGAGTTTTGAAATACCTAAAAATAATGATTTTTGCGCGCATCGTTTAAGGTTATGTTTATTTCTGAAAAAATGATACTTAATGCGTTGATTATTAAAAAATATCTTATATTTGTGCATGCTGATTTTACACTATCTGGAAGAAATAAACCTTTTATCTGATAAAATAATAGCCTATGAAACTAATTACATCTTTCTACCCGTGTACGGTAAGGTTTAAACAACAGATGATTGTGAGAACATTTTACGCACTACTAACATTCATTTTCATTTGTGCAAATGCGACAGCACAAGTAAGTGAAAGGATCAGCTTTGATAAAAAAAGC
>ENA-OPCA01002376-OPCA01002376.1-human-gut-metagenome-genome-assembly--contig:-NODE-2376-length-11888-cov-3.865207_pt1 | contig 11888 bp, 8 predicted proteins | sample MGYA00241076_ERZ501468 | MGnify/ENA primary metagenome ERZ501468 (study PRJEB25962, sample SAMEA2042633) | human gut metagenome | biome: human gut; feature: human-associated habitat; material: faeces... | reverse complement strand
CGCCGATCATGGGGTTCAGCTTTTTGCCCTCGGGCAGGAACAGGTTCAGCAGCTTGGCGAACAGAACGCCGCCAGCGGTATCAAAGATAAAGGCCACAAGACCCAGCGCCATGATGAGCAAAGTGTCCGGCCGGACGAACTTGTCGGCGGTCATCTGCCCGGCAACGGTCAGACCCAGCAGCAAGGTGATGAGGTTTGCCAGTACGTTCTGGGCGGTCTCGCTCAGGGAGTTCAGCACCCCGCATTCCCGCAGCAGGTTGCCAAACATCAAAAAGCCCACCAGCGCCACGCTGGCCGGGGCTACCAGACCGGCGACCACCGTGACCACAACGGGGAACAGGATCTTGGTCAGCTGGGTGACATTGCCTTTTTCGTAGGGCATACGGATGCGGCGCTCCTTCTGGGTGGTCAGCAGACGGATGACCGGCGGCTGCACGATGGGTACCAGTGCCATGTAGCTGTAAGCTGCCACCATAATAGCGCCCAGATACTGGGATTTCAGGGTGTTTGCCACAAAAATGGCGGTGGGGCCGTCCGCTGCGCCGATGACCGCAATGGATGCGGCGTCCTTCATATCAAAGAAGAACCCGGCCAGAAACAGGGTGAAAAAGATGCCGAACTGTGCCGCTGCGCCAAACAGCATGAGCCACGGCTTTTCCAGCAGCGGGCCAAAATCGATCATGGCACCGATGCCGATGAACAGCAGCAGCGGGAACAGCTCGTTGGACATCCCTGCTTCAAACAGGGCAGAGATGGGGCCAACGGTGTCTCCCTGCGTGATGGCACCGGATGCGGGAAGATTGACCAGAATGGCACCGAACCCCATGGGCAGCAGCAGACTGGGCTCCATCTTTTTGACGATGGCAAGGTAGATGAGCAGGGCACCGATGCCCCACATGACCACCATCTGCCATGTCAGCGCCCCGAAGTTTGAAAAGAGCGCGGCGAATGTGTTCCAGAAATTCATATTGTTTTTCTGCCTCCTTTTGTTCTGATGCTGCGGCAAGAAAAAAGAGACCCTTGCCACAGCGTAAGATCTGTGACAAAAGTCTCAAGCGAACACATGACATCGGGCATTGCTGCCGTGATGACGCTGCCATGCAGCGGCCTGCCGGAAAAAAGCCTTGACCGGCGGGCTGCCCTTTACTCCCCTTTATCATTTTTATTGATACCAGAAACTGCCGCTCCTGTCAAGGGGGGAATGCGGTTTTGCGCAAAAATTCAACCGTGAAAAGGCCAACCGGGAAAATCCGCAGATTTTCCCGGTTGGCAAAATATAAATAATTTTTCCGCTGAAAATGGTCAGAGCGCAGCGGAGACCATTCCAAACCGTTAATCCACCACCGGTACATCCAGCCCGAACTCCTGCGGGCGGAAGCGGGGACAGACGTTCTCGGTGATGCAGATGACCGAGGCGGCCAGACGGCTGCCGATCTCGCAGGACTCTGCCAGCGTTTTGCCGTAGGTCAGGCCGATGACCGTGCCCGCAAAGAAGGCATCGCCCGCGCCGGTGGTGTCCATGACATCCACCTTTTTGGCAGGCACGATGCCGCAGCTGCCGTCTGCACAGGCGTATACCGCGCCCTGCCCGCCCATGGTCACCACCATGCTGGGAATGTTGGCGCTGCGCACGTTGCCCGTGAGCACCCGGCACATCTCTTCCGGGGAGAGGTGGTCGTAGTCGTCCGAGAACAGCAGCCCGGCCTCCTGCTGGTTGCAGACGAAACAATCGATCTGCTGCAGAAAATCCCGCCGCTCCATGGCGATGCTCATGTTGGAGACCACGGCAAACACCTTTTTGCCGTACTTTTTGGCGTAGCGCAGGGTCTGCTTCACCGTTTCTTTTTCGAGGTCCAGCTCCAGTGCAATGGAATCGCAGTCTGCAAAAATGACATCGCCCTGCTCCTGCAGCAGACCGGTCAGCGGGGTGGTGTCCGGCCGCTTGGAGATGGCGGCGTGCACATCACCATCGTTGTCAAAGATGGCCAGCCATGTGCCCATACCGTCCGGCTTTTTCTGGATAAAGCGGGTGTTCACCTTGTGCTTTGCCAGCTTGTCGATGACGTCCTGTCCCATGCCGGTGTCGTCCACCAGACCCACAAAGGTGGGGCGCAGCTCTACGTTGGCGATATCCTCCACCACGTTGCGGCTCACGCCGCCGTGTACCTGCTCAATGCGTCCGGCGTTGCGCCCGCCGGGGATATAGGTGGAAAGGGGATAGCCCTTGATATCCACAAAAACAGCTCCGATGACTACGATACCCATAAACGATAAACCTTTCTGACTTCAGTTGATTTTACCTGTATTATACAGGAAGCAGAAAAAAGATGCTATCCCTTTGTCGTTTTTTGCGGAAAAATATCTTCCGGGTGGGACGATTGGGAATGCCCGCCGCTTGCGCTTTGGGCATCGTCAGAGGAAAAATTATTTTTATTTTGGATTCCGAAAAGTCTGCGGACTTTTCGGAATCCCTTTTTCACGGAAAGGGGTCGTGACCGGAAGTGGCAGCTTCAAGATTTTTTTTGCATTTTGGAAAGTCTATAATGATTGTTATAGATGCTTTTCCCCGCTACGACCCTCCCGTGAAAAGGCCAATCGGGAAAATCCGCAGATTTTCCCGATTGGCAAATATAAATAGTCTTTCTGCTAAAAATGCCCAGAGCGCAGCGGAGGGCATTCTGAATCAGCCCCTGTCACATCGCCGTGCGGGCGGTGCGCACCAGATACTCCATGGCCTGTACCGGGTACTGCCCGGCGGCGGTCTCGCCGGTGAGCATCAGGCTGGATGCGCCGTCCAGTACGGCGTTGTAGATGTCGTTCACCTCGGCGCGGGTGGGCACAGCCCGGGTGTGCATACTGTCCAGCATCTGGGTCACCACCATAAAGGGTACTCCGGCTGCCCGGCAGGCGGCAGAAAGCTGCTTCTGGCAGCGGGGCAGCTCCCACAGGGGCATCGCGTTGCCAAGGTCGCCCCGGGCAATGACTACCTCGTCCACCAGCGGCAAAAACTCCGGCAGCGCCTGCACGCCCGCAAGGTTTTCAATTTTGGCAAGAATTTTCAGCTGCGGCGCACCGGCTTCTGCCAGCGCCTGCCGCAGATTGCAGATATCCGCCGCGCTGCGCACAAAGGGCAGCATGACCCCGGTAACACCGCAAGCGGCGGCGATGGCAAGGTTTTCCTTGTCCTCGGCGGTCAGGGTGGGCATCTGGATATCTGCTCCCGGTGCTGCCAGACTTTTGCGGCTTTGCAGCACGCCGCCCCGCACTACGGTGCACACGAGCGCTTCCGGCTCTGCGGTGTCCACCCGCGCCAGCAGCTTGCCGTCATCCAGCAGCAGCTCCTGCCCGGGCTGCACGCTGTGCACCAGCGCGGCAGGGCAGGGGATGCCCTGTGCGCCCAGACGCACGGTCTGCCCGGCGGTCAGGGATAGCGGCTGCGGCAGACGGCCGATGCGTAATTCCGGCCCCTGCAAATCAATGAGCAGCTTTTTGACCCCGGCTTTATGCAGCATCACCAGCCAGTCCTTGTGCGCTGCCAGCGGGCCGTGAGAAAGATTCATGCGGATGCCGGTCATACCGGCTTCCACCATCTGCTGCAAAAGCTTTACATCGGCACAGGCAGGGCCGATGGTTTCGTAAAAATCCATAATTCCTCCTGCAATTCGTGTTTTCTTTCTATTGTAGCATGACCGCGCGGCAAAAGATAGCCCGGTGGCGCATAAAAAAACACCGGAAGCTGATGCAAAGCCTCCGGTGTCTTTTTATGATGCCTTATGGGGTTTACTGCTACACTTTGCACCGCCTGCGTTCAGTACAAAGCTTACAGCTCCCTCTATTTTTAAAGGTTGTACTTAGTTTACAGCATTTCGGGCATTTCGTCAAGGGCTTTTTCCAGCTTTTGCCGGGAAAAACTGGAATATCACAACATTATCACAACTGCAGCTGATGGTAGCACGCGCCCTCCATGGTCTTCCAGCAGGCGGTGCTTCCCTCCAAGGTCATGTAGCTGTGGGCGGTGTTTTCCTTGGGAATGCTCACGGAGCCGGGGTTTAAGTAAAGGTTCCCCTGCCCGAAGTCTGTCCATGCGGGCACATGGGTGTGACCGTGGAGCAAAATGTCCCCCGGGGCAAGGGGCGGCAGATGGTTCAGGTTGAACACATGGCCGTGGGTGACGTAGACCAGCCGCTGCCCCACCGGCAGCACAGCGTAATCTGCCAGCACCGGGAAATTGAGCACCATCTGGTCTACCTCGGCGTCGCAGTTGCCGCGCACACACAGCAGCTTGGGCGCAAGGCTGTTCAGCAGCGGAATCACCTTTTTGGGGGCGTAATCCCGGGGCAGGTCGTTGCGGGGGCCGTGGTAGAGCAGGTCTCCCAGAAACAGCAGGCGGTCGGCCTGCTCCCGTTCAAAGGCCTGCTGCAGCTGCTGCGCATAATAATAGGAGCCGTGCAGGTCTGATGCGATCATCCATTTCATATACAATGCCCTCCCTCAGAGCCGGTTTGCCTTATTGTAGCGCCTGCTGTAAAAATGGTCAAGTGATTACAAAAGTCATACTTTTACGCCGAAACCCCTTGACATACCGCCGGGGATGTGGTATTCTGCTAAGGCTGCAGCCCGCAAATGCGCAGGCTGCATATCGCGGACAGCTGCCGCGATCATAAAAACCGTGTGGATTTTTACAGCAACATTGCTACTTTTCGCCACACAATGACCTTTAAAGGGTCATTGTGTGGCTTTTTTTGCGCCGGAAACCGGCTGCAAGCCGATGCTGTGCCCGCCACATTTTTGCTTTTTACAGATAGCAGGTGAAATTTTTTATGAACGAAACTTTTATGAAGGAGAAGCCGGTGCTGCCGCTGCTGCTCTCGATGGCGCTGCCCAATGTGCTCTCCATGCTGGTAAACAGCCTGTACAACATTGTGGACAGCCTGTTTGTGGCACGCATCAGCGAGGACGCCATGACCGCGTTAAGTCTGGTGTTCCCCATCCAGAACTTTTCCAACGCCATTGCCATCGGCTTTGGCATCGGCATCAACGCCATGATCGCGCTGTATCTGGGCGCGGGCGACCGCGAAAAGGCCGAGACGGCCGCCACCCACGGCTTTGTGCTCAGCCTTGTGCACGGCGTGGTGATGATGGTGGTCAGCATCGCCATCATGCCCGGCTTTCTGCGCCGCTTTACGCAGGACGAGGCGCTGATCGCCGCCGGTATCACCTACTCCACCATTGTGTTCCTGTTTTTGGTCGTGAACATGGTCTCGCTGGCCTTTGAAAAGATCTTTCAGGCAGTGGGCCGCATGAAGGTGTCCATGGTCGCCTTGATCACCGGCTGCGTGTGCAATATTTTACTGGACCCTATGCTCATCTTCGGGCTTGGGCCGGTGCCTGCCATGGGCATTGCGGGCGCGGCACTGGCCACCGGCATCGGTCAGGCGCTCAGTGTGGTAGTTTACCTTGTGGTCTATCTGCGCACCGAGCTGCCGGTGCGGCTGCGCCGCCGCTGCCTGCGCCCGGACGCAGCGCTGGACGGCAGACTGTACGCCATCGGCATTCCGGCTATCCTCAATCTGGCGCTGCCCTCGCTGCTGGTCACCTTCCTCAACGGGCTGCTGGCAGCTTTCTCTCAGAGTTATGTGGTGGTGCTGGGCATCTACTATAAATTGCAGACCTTTTTGTACCTGCCCGCCAACGGCTTCGTGCAGGGAATGCGCCCCCTCATCGGCTACAACTACGGTGCGCGGGAGCACGCCCGGGTGAAAAAACTGTTCCAGCTGACCCTGCTCATGAGCGCAGCCATCATGGCGGCGGGCACGGTGATCTGTCAGGTTGCCTCCGGGCAGCTGATGGGGCTGTTCACCCAGAACCCCGAAACCATCGCCGCCGGGCAGACCGCGCTGCGCATCATCAGTATCGGCTTTGTCATCTCGGCAGTCTCCACCACCGCTTCCGGTGCACTGGAGGGACTGGGCAAGGGCGCAGAATCGCTGGTCATCGCGCTGTGCCGGTATGTTATTTTCATCATGCCGCTGGCTGCACTGCTGTGTAACTGGCTGGGCGCAGACGGCGTATGGCACGCCTTCTGGCTTACCGAGGTGCTGGCAGCGGCGGTCTCCGGCATCGTCTACCGCCGGGCGGTCACACATAAAAAATAAGAATTTTTGATAGGGGCGTTTCATAACGTCCCTATTTTTCATTGACACTACGGAAAAAGTACGGTAAAATATTCTTCGTGTTTTGACAAAAACTGTCAGTGCGCAAGATATTACAGAGGATGTGGAAGTATATGATCGAGACCATTGCCGCCGTCAATCAGGCGGTGAACAGCTTTATCTGGGGCATCCCCGCCATGGTGTGCATCATTGGCGTGGGACTGCTGCTCAGTGTCCGCACGGGCTTTTTGCAGATCCGCAAATTCCCCTACGCCATCCGCACCACCGTGGGCCGGATGTTCCGCAAGCGGGACGCTTCGGATGGTGCCATGACCCCTTTTCAGGCGGTGTGCACCGCGCTGGCGGGCACGGTGGGCACCGGCAACATTGCCGGTGTGGCGGGCGCTATCGCCATCGGCGGCCCGGGTGCCGTGTTCTGGATGTGGTGCTCTGCGCTGCTGGGGATGTGCACCAAGTTTGCCGAGGTGACGCTGGCTGTGCATTTCCGCGAGCGGAACAAAAACGGCGAGCTGGTGGGCGGCCCCATGTACTATATTAAAAACGGCCTTGGCCGCCGCTGGCAGTTTCTGGCCGTGCTGTACGCACTGTTCGGCGTGCTGACCGTGTTCGGCACCGGCAACGCAACGCAGGTGAATACCATTGTGGCGGCAGTGGATACCGCCCTGCTGGAATACGGGCTTGTGGGTAATGGCTTTCTGCCCACCCTCAACCTCATCGTGGGTATTCTTGTGGCGGTGCTGGTGGCGCTGGTGCTGCTGGGCGGTATCAAGCGTATTGGCAGCGTGAGCGAGAAGCTGGTGCCCTTTATGGCACTGTTCTACATTGTGCTGTCGGTGGGCGTGGTGGTGCTCAACTTTTCCCGTCTGCCCTATGTGCTGGAATCCATCGTGGCGGGCGCGTTCAACCCCGCTGCCTTTACCGGCGGCACTATTGGCAGCCTGTTCGTCAGTATGCAAAAGGGCGTTTCCCGCGGCATCTTTTCCAACGAGGCCGGTCTTGGCACCGGCTCCATCGCCCATGCCTGCGCCGACACCAAAAAGCCGGTCAAGCAGGGTATGTTCGGCATTTTTGAGGTGTTTGCCGATACCATCGTCATCTGCACCCTGACCGCGCTGGTCATCCTGTGCAGCGGCACCTCGGTCAGCTACGGCGCAGCGGCCGGTGCTGAGCTGACTATCTCCGGCTTTACCACCACCTACGGCGGCTGGGCGTCTATCTTTACTGCCGTGGCGCTGTGCTGCTTTGCCTTTTCCACCATCATCGGCTGGGGTCTGTACGGCTCCCGTTTTCTGGTGTTCCTGTGCAAGAGCAACAAGGTGGCGCGCCCCTTCTTTGTGGTGTATGCTCTGGTAGCCATTCTGGGCGCTACCATGGACCTTGGTCTGCTGTGGAGCATCGCCGATACCTTCAATGGCCTGATGAGCATCCCGAACCTCATCGCGCTGCTGCTGCTTTCCGGCACGGTGGTACAGATGACCCGCGCCTTTTTTGAATCGGAAGGGTGAGCGGCAGCTCTGCCCATAGTGGACAGAAACGCCGGAACGCGGTATACTGAGAGAAAAACAACGGTGGCTATGCACCACAGGAGGTTCTGACGTGGAAAACTTTAACGAATTACTGCAAAAGTATGCGGATTTTATCGTCCGGGTGGGTGTGAACCCGCAGCCGGGGCAGACTTTGATCATCAACTGCCCGCTGGAGGGTGCTCCGCTGGCACGGCTGTGCGTGCGCAGCGCCTACGAAGCCGGTGCGCGGGACGTGCAGGTGAACTGGCAGGATGACGCCGTTACCCGCATCCGCATGGAGCTGGGCAGCGAGGACGCACTGACCGACCACAAGGGCTGGCAGCTGCGCCGCTATCTGGACTACGCCGAGAGCGAGGGCGGCGTGTGCGTGCTGCATCTTATTGCGGACGACCCGGAACTGTTTGCCGGGCTGGACGGCGCTAAGATCAGCCGTGTGAACAGCGCGAACCGCAGCTTTATGCAGCCGTGGCGGGAGTACACCATGAACGACCGGGTGCAGTGGTCCATCGCTGCTCTGCCCGCAGAGCCGTGGGCAAAGAAGATGTTCCCGGAGCTGGACACTGCCGCCGCCATTGAAGCACAGTGGAAGCTCATTTTTGACACCTGCCGTGTGACCGGCGGCGACCCGGTAGGGGAGTGGCAGAAGCATCTGGACCGCCTGAACGAGCTGGGCGCAAAGATGAACGCCCTTGATCTGGAAAGCGTGCATTTTGAAAGCGCCAACGGCACCGACCTGACCGTGGGTCTGGCGGAACAGGCCGTGTGGGAGAGCGCCGGCAGCAAAAACGAGAAGGGCGTGCCCTTCCTGCCCAACATCCCCACCGAGGAGGTGTTCACCGCACCCCATAAGGATAAGGTGGACGGCATCGTTTACGGCACAAAGCCCTACGTCTTTAACGGACAGCTGATCAAAAACTTCCATGTCACCTTCAAGGACGGCAAGGTAGTGGAGCACGGCGCGGACGAGGGCGCAGATCTGCTGGGTCAGCTGCTGGACACCGACGAGGGCGCACGCCACATCGGCGAGGTGGCACTGGTGCCCGCCTCCAGCCCCATCAACCGCAGCGGCAAGCTGTTCTACAACACCCTGTTTGACGAGAACGCCGCCTGCCACATCGCCTTTGGCGACAGCTACCCCGGCACCACCGTGGGCGGCACCGGCCTTTCCAAGGAAGAGCTGGCAGCCCGTGCGCAGGTCATGCAGGCCCGCACCCGCCGCGGCACCCATCTGCTGGGCAAGGGCCGTATGCTCCGCGCTTACCCCAAGCTGCGCCACGGCGAAAAGCACCGCTCTCTGGACGAGCTGCGGGAGCGCCTGAAGTACGAGCGCAAGCACTGACCCTGACCGCTGCAGCAACCCCAAATGCCCCTGACCGGCTTCTTTCGGTCAGGGGCATTTTTCTTGCACTGCATTCTCCATAAAATCAGGCAGATCTTGTGCTGCCGCACGATTTTATTCTCATTATGTTTTCCACATTATACGTTCCTTTTTTGTACACTCTTCCAAATCCATTTTCGTCATATTGACAAAAAAAAAAAAAAGAGTATTTTATCCTGTGCAATATGCTATTCCCGCTAAAAACTGAAGAATCGACAAGCTAGTCGAAAGACTGCGACGCAAAGCTACAAGGGCCTGTAATATGGCAGCCAGCCGCACGTTATCCTCTCCGGGTAAGGTAATACGAAACCTTGCACCTCCTTGTGAAGATGCGTCGGCTTCCCTTCAGGAGAGCGAGCGCGCAGCGGGCCTACAAGGGTTCAGAGTGTCGTACCAGCCGTTTGGCCGGTGCGGCGCTCTTTTGTTTTGGTTGAAATAGAGAGAGTTTTTGGAAAAATCATTGAAAAGGAGTAAAAAATTATGAGACCCAAGCGTTTGATCAGCTTATTGGTTGCGGTCTGCATGATGATCACCATGCTGCCCCTGTCGGCAGTTACGGCATTTGCAGCAGATACGTTAAGCTTTACAATTGATGATATTCAATATACCATAGATAAAAATGACAGTACAGCGGTTTCTGTCACAGGCACTACTGGATATGGTGATATAAATAACAAAAAGGATTTGGTACTTCCTGAAACAGTTGAGTATAACGGCGTGACTTATACTGTCACAAGCATTGGAAAGGGTGCGTTTGCAGGAAAAAATGGTCTAAACAGTATTGTGATTCCGAATACGGTTGTTCTGATTGCAGAAAGTGCATTTGCGAGCAACTGGGGACTTGCAAGCATTGAGATTCCGGCAAGTGTTGTGGAAATCGGAACGCGCGCATTTGAATGGGCGGGCAACATCGCAGAAGTCAAATTTGCTGCAAACAGCCAGTTGAAAATTCTTGGTACATCTGCGTTTTCTCATGCAAAAGGGCTCAAATCGATTGAATTGCCCGAAGGACTGACTACAATTAAGAATTGCGCTTTTGCTGATTGTAATGTTCTGGAGAGCGTAACCATTCCTGCTAGTGTTACCACAATTATGGAACACATGTTTGATAACCCGAGCAATCCTACCGGTGGATGCCCGATGCTTAAGACTGTCAAGTATGCGGGAACGAAAGAACAGTGGGATAAAATCAATCTTGCAGAGAACAATGATATTCTAACATCGACCTTGGAAGTTCTCTGTAATATTACTTTTGATGTAAATGGCTACGGTACTGCACCCGCAGACCAGACTGTTTACACTGGCGACAAACTTGTAAAAGTTGCAGAACCCACCGCCGCTGGGTATACGTTTGGCGGCTGGTACACCGACAAAGAACTGACCAAAGCATTTGATGTTGAAAACGATACCGTTTCCGGCGATACCACCCTGTACGCCAAGTGGAAAGCCATCCCCGACCATGAATTGACTGTGAAAGTCGGCACCTTTACCTACGATGACAACGCCGCCAGCGACAAGGGCAATGTTTACGAGGGTGCTCTTGTTACCGTGACCTTCGACGAAAACAACCAGCTGTGGAAGGGCAGCGGCCTGAGCTTTGACCACTGGGATATCCAGTCCAAAGCAAACCTGCTGGACGAAAACGGCGAGGAAATCGTCAACCCCGGCAAGACCTTTACCTTTGTGATGCCCAAAGAGGGCGTGACCATTGAAGCCATGCCCAAGGATGCCACCATTGAAGATGATGGGCCCAATGTGCTGGGCACTGCCGCAATCATAGGTACTGCCGCTGTGGGCGGTGCAGTGCTGGGCTATCAGGCCTATTCTCTGGGCGCTGAATTTGCAGGCAAGCTGATGGCTCTGCCCTACTTCCCCAGCAACCGCAGCGCCCTTGCCATGATGCTGTGGGAGGATGCAGGCAAGCCCATGCCCGAATCCGAACTGCTCTACCCCGATGTCGGGCAGGAAGAGCGGGATATGGACCTGCAGCACGCCGCCCGCTGGGCCATGGAAAACGAGCTTATCCCTGACCTGAATGATGAGGGCACGGCTCCGGAAGAGATGAAGTTCTTCCCGGCCAATCCCGTAAGCAAGCTCGATGTGCTGAATGCATGGCAGAAGGCACAGGAGCTCAAGAACAACTAACGCCATCCCCGAATATTCCCAAATATACGTAGAAGCGCCTCATCCTTCACCGGATGGGGCGCTTCTGCGTTGTAATGAGTCGAATTTTCTGTTATACTGTACCTGTCGGCCTTCCGACCCATTTGATGTGGGAAGGAGGTGGTAACCATGGAAATGGTAGTCTCATTTATACTGTCCGTCGCAGCGGGTGTGGTCAGCTACTACATCTGCAAGTGGCTTGAGGAACAGTTCAAGGCCGGTAAGCACTAACCCCTAGCAAGCAGGAAGCCCCCTTGGTATTCGCAGTACCGAGGGGGCTTCTTGTTGCTTTGGTGGAACCATGGAATGGTTCCGTAGTCTCATCTACAACTTTAGTATATGCACTCCTGCGCAAAAAGTCAAGAGGGCCGCCACAGATTTTGTTTCGCTCCTGCGCCCGTTTCAGCTTATCACGCCCACAGATCCTCGGGGTACAGGCCCTCCTGGGTTTTCTGGGCGATGGCGGCCACCACGGTGGGCTTATCCTCACGGTAGGTCACGCCGTACCACTTATCGGTGCTCTTGAGCACGGTGACTGCCGCCTTGCCCTCATCGATGAGCTCGCTGGCCACGGTGGGCAGGAAATACTCGCATTTGAGGGGGTTCTTGGGCAGATTCTCACGCAGCCAACCTGCAAAGCGGCGGTCG
>ENA-OPCA01002371-OPCA01002371.1-human-gut-metagenome-genome-assembly--contig:-NODE-2371-length-11905-cov-4.391646_pt1 | contig 11905 bp, 10 predicted proteins | sample MGYA00241076_ERZ501468 | MGnify/ENA primary metagenome ERZ501468 (study PRJEB25962, sample SAMEA2042633) | human gut metagenome | biome: human gut; feature: human-associated habitat; material: faeces... | reverse complement strand
CTGCCGCACCTCGCTCGCCGTATCGGCACTTAGAATTATGCGGTATTGCCTTTATCTTATCCTGTATTAAAGTTTCTTCGGTTTCTTCTTTTCAAAGAAGGAACCTCGTCACTCCAATTATTCTTCGTCCTCGCCCTCAGTGTCCGGTGCGGCGTCCTCAGCAGCCTCTTCGGCGGCTTCGGCTGCGGCAATGGCTTCCAGTTCTTCAGGGGTCGGGTCAGTCTCGCCATCATCCTCCGGCTTGGCTGTTTCGGCGGTGGCATCGCGGTCCACGCGGGCCAGCACGGCTACCTTGTCCTCGCCAATCAGGCGCATCACGCGCACGCCGCTGCCATAGCGGGACTGCACGTTGATGTCATTGGCGTGCATGCGGATCAGAATACCGTCCTGGCTGATGAGGATCAGGTCATCGGTGTCATCCACAATCTTGATGCCTGCCACACCGCCGCGGGTGTAGTTGCGGATGCCCAGACCACCGCGCTTGGTAATGCGGTAGTCATCAATCAGGCTGCGGCGGCCTTTGCCGTCCTCGGTGACGGTCAGCACGGTTGCGCCGGGGCGGCAGACGCCCACTCCCACAACATAGTCACCATCACGCAGCTTGATGACGCGCACACCATGGCCTGTGCGGCCCATAGCGCGCGCTCCAGCCTCGCTGAAATGGATGGCGGCACCATCATGAGTGGCCACGATCAGCTCGTCCTCGCCGCCTGTCAGGTGGCACCAGACAAGGGCATCGTCCTCGTTCAGCGCAATGGCGTTCAGGCCGCCCTTGCGGATGTTGCGGAACTGGGAAAGCGGCGTGCGCTTTATCAGGCCCTGCCGCGTTACCATTGTGATGTAGCTGGCATCCTCGTCCATGTTGGCGGGCTGGCGCATCATGATGGTAACTTTCTCGCCCTCCTGCAGCTGCAGCAGGTTGGCAATGTGGCTGCCCTTGGCGGTGCGGCTGCCCTCGGCTACCTGGTAGCCTTTCAGGCGGTACACACGGCCCTTGTCCGTCATGAACAGCATGTAGTCATGCGTGGAGCCAACAAACAGTTCCTCGGTAAAGTCATTGTCTTTCTGGGTCATGCCGGCCACACCGCGGCCGCCGCGGTTCTGGGCACTGTAGGTGTCCACCGCCGTGCGCTTGATGTAACCTTCATGGGTCAGGGTAAAGACGCAGGTCTCTTCGGGGATCAGGTCCTCAATGTCCACTTCGCCGGAAACCGCCTCAATGGAGGTGCGGCGGTCGTCACCGTACTTGTCGGCCAGAGCCGTCAGGTCGGTCTTGACGATCTCCATGGTGTGGGCGTCGTTGGACAGGATATCCTTGTAATTTTCAATGCTGGCGCGCAGCTGGCCCAACTCCTCATCGATCTTGAGGATTTCCAGGCCTGCGAGACGTCCCAGCTGCAGTTTTACGATAGCATCGGCCTGCGGGTCGTCGAAGCCGAAACGCTCCATAATGGCCGCCTTTGCCTCTGCAAAGCCGCCCTTGCAGGCGCGGATGGTGGCGATGATCTCATCCACAATATCCACAGCCTTGCGCAGACCTTCCAGGATGTGCTCGCGGTCCTGGGCCTTTTTCAGCTCATATGCCGTGCGGCGGCGGATGACCTGGAACTGGAAGTCCAGATAGCGCTGCATCATGGTCTTCAGGCTCATGATCTTGGGCACGCCGTCATCCAACGCCAGCATGATTACACCCACGGTGTCCTGCAGCTGGGTGTAGCGGTAGAGCTGGTTCAGCACTACCTGCGGGTTGGCGTCCTTCTTGATTTCGACCAGGATCTTCATGCCGGTGCGGCTGGAGGACAGGTCGTTCAGGTCGCTGATACCCTCAATGCGCTTATCTTTGACCAGGTCGCCGATGGATTCCAGCAGGCGGGTCTTGTTGACCATGTAGGGGATCTCGGTGATCACAATCTCATACCGGCCGTTCTTCTTCTCCACGATCTCGGCACGGCCACGCAGGGTGATCTTGCCGCGGCCTGTGGCATATGCCGCACGGATGCCGCTGCGTCCCATAATCACGCCGCCGGTGGGGAAATCGGGTCCCTTGATGTGCTCCATCAGGCCCGCCAGATCAATTTCCGGGTCATCAATCAGGGCAATCATGCCGCTGACGACTTCGCGCAGATTGTGCGGCGGGATGTTGGTGGCCATGCCGACCGCAATGCCCTGGCTGCCGTTGACCAGCAGGTTGGGGAACCGGCTGGGCAGCATGTGGGGTTCCTTCTTGGTTTCGTCAAAGTTCGGGTCCCAGTCAATGGTATCCTTATCAATATCCGTCAGCATTTCGCATGCAATTTTGGACATGCGGGCTTCGGTATAACGGTAAGCAGCCGGGGGGTCGCCGTCCACGGAACCAAAGTTGCCCTGGCCGTCAACCAGCGGATAACGCAGGCTGAAATCCTGTGCCAGACGCACCATCGCGTCATACACACTGGCGTCGCCGTGGGGGTGGTAAGCACCCAGCACAGCACCAACCGTATCCGCAGACTTGCGGTACGGGTGGCTGGGGTCGTTGCCGCGCTCGTGCATCGTGTACAGGATGCGGCGGTGTACGGGCTTCAGGCCATCGCGCACATCCGGCAAGGCACGGGATACGATAACGGACATGGAATAATCCAAAAATGCCGTTTCGATCTCCTGCTTGACATCGCGCACAATGACCTTCGTGCCCGAACCGGGCACCATGATAACATTTTCTTCCATTCAACTCACCTTTCGGATTGTTTCAAAGCCCTTTTGCAAAAGCTTCACCGAAAATCTTCACTCTATCATCAAAATATCAAAAACAAAATTCATCAGCGTCTGGCGGCAGCGGAAATTTCCACCGTAATCCGGGGTGGTAATAGATTGCCCACACGCAGCGGGCGCACAATGTGCGCCCCTACAGGGGCCGCCATTCGCCCTGCCCCGTAGGGAACGGTCTTGACCGTTCCAAAACCTGCGGGCTTTTTGCTCCCTCTCCCCTGCCGCCTTTTCTTTAACCCAAATGATTAAAGTTTTTTGCCAGGCTTTTTTTCAAAAAAGCCGCCAAAAAAGCCGCGAATCAAACGTCCAGACGTGCATACTTGGCGTTGCGCTCAATGAACTCCTTGCGGGGTTCCACCTGCTCGCCCATCAGGATGCTGAACGCCTCGTCGGCGCGCTCGGCATCTTCGATCTTGATCTGCACGATCACGCGGTTATCAGGGTTCATGGTGGTTTCCCACAGCTGGTCGGGGTTCATCTCACCAAGGCCTTTGTAGCGGTTGATCTTGGCACCCGGCATTTCCTGGGAAAGGACAGCCATTTCGGCGTCATTGTAGGCGTACTTGATGGTGTTGCCTTTCTGCACCTTGAACAGGGGCGGCTGGGCAACATACACATACCCGTGTTCAATCAGCGGCCGCATGTAACGGAAGAAGAAGGTCAGCATCAGGGTGCAGATGTGGGAGCCGTCAACGTCAGCATCAGCCATGATAAAGATCTTGTGGTACCGCACCTTGTTGATGTCAAATTCATCGCCAATTCCCGTGCCCAGTGCCGTCACAACCGGCATCAGCTTGTCGTTGCCGTAAATGCGGTCGGCGCGGGCTTTTTCCACGTTCAGCATCTTGCCCCACAGCGGCAGGATTGCCTGGATGTTGGAATCACGCCCCTGCTTGGCAGAGCCGCCAGCAGAGTCACCCTCGACGATGAAGATTTCGGTCTTGGCGGGGTCATTCTCGTGGCAGTCTGCCAGTTTGCCCGGCATACGGTTGCTTTCCAGCGCACTCTTGCGGCGCACCAAGTCGCGGGCCTTTTTGGCTGCGGCACGGGCGCGGGCTGCCTGGGTCACCTTTTCAAACACAGCCTTGGCAACAGCAGGGTTTTCTTCCAAAAATTCGCTGAGCTTGTTGTACACAATGTTGGAAACCAGCGTCTTGATGTAGGTGTTGCCCAGCTTGGCTTTGGTCTGGCCCTCAAACTGCGCTTCCTGCAGCTTGACGGAAACAACGGCGATCATACCTTCGCGCACATCGCTGCCCTGCCAGTTTTCATCCTTTTCCTTCAGGTAGCCCTTGGCACGGCCAAATTCGTTAAACACGCGGGTCAGCGCGGTTTTCAGGCCTTCCTCGTGGGTGCCGCCCTCCGGGGTGTGCACGTTGTTGGCAAAAGAAAGGATCAGCTCGTTGTAGCTGTCGCAGTACTGCAAAGCAACTTCGGCCACAGCACCGTTGGCTTCGCCTTTCATATAGATGACCTGCGGGTGCAGCGGGGTCAGGTCGCGCTTTTCATGCAGATACTGCACAAAGCTGCGCACGCCGCCCTCATAGCACATGGATTCCTGCGGCGGTACACCGTCGTTTTTCTCAATGCTTTCGGGGCGCTCATCCGTCAGGGTAATGCGCACACCGGCGTTCAGGAAGCTTTCTTCCCGCAGGCGCTTGAGCAGGATCTCATAATCGTATTCGGTGGTTTCGGTGAACATTTCCGGGTCTGGCTTAAAAGTAACGGTGGTACCCGTAGATGCCGCCACACCGATCTTTTTCAGGTCTCCATCCGGTTTTCCGCGCTTGAAACTCTGCTCGTACTCGGCGCCGTCACGGCGCACATGCACAACCAGCCATTCGCTCAGCGCGTTTACAACGCTGGCGCCGACGCCGTGCAGACCTCCAGCCACTTTGTAGCCGGAATCCTCGCCGCCAAACTTGCCGCCGGCATGCAACACGGTATACACGACCGTGACAGCCGGGATGCCCAGTTTGGGCTGGATATCCACCGGGATACCGCGGCCGTTATCACTGACTTCAATGATATTGCCCGGCTTGATGGTCACTTCAATATGGGTGCAGTACCCGGCCAGAGCTTCATCGATGGAGTTATCCACGATTTCATAAACCAGATGATGCAGACCGGAAGGGCCTGTGGAACCGATATACATGCCGGGGCGCTTGCGCACAGCTTCCAGCCCTTCCAGGACCTGGATCTGCGCGCCGCCGTACTCATGGTCGGTCGCCGTTTCGCGGTTGGTTTCGGTGATGATTTCTTCTGACATGAACTTTCCTCCCATTTCTTACGAGGTGCGGGGATTTCGGCAGCTTTTTTTCAAAAGCTTAAACCGGCATTTCTGCCGTTATCAGGGTAAAACCTGCTCTTTGGTATATCTGGGGTGCATTTTTGTATCTGTAAAAATTATAGACGCTTTTTTGTCCGCCTAACGTTTTTCTGCAGTTTTACTGCCCCATATCAAACTTTGCCGCGCGGTTGCGGATGGCGGCGGTGGATATCTGGGTAATATAAACCGTATCATCGGGGAAATCTGTCAGGACAAAGCTTTTTGGCATACTGCCGCTCACATCCACAACAGCCCCTTCCTGCTGGGCATGCCGCAGGAATTCATCGGTGATCTTTGCCTTCTGGCCCGCATCGGTTGCGGTATCCAGGTCAAACACCCCGATGACGTCCCGCGTATTTACGATAAAATCCTGACCTAAGTGAAGATACATGATAATTAGTAATGAGAAATTAGGGATTGGAGGCAGAACAAACTGCCGGGTTTGTCTTTTGGGGATCACGGTTCAGGAATGGGATGGCACTCTGCGCCGCCCTTTGGTCGTCTCAAAATTCAGAAATTTTATTTCCGCATCGCGTCAATTTTTGTAATGTTTTCATTTTGAGCTTTGCATTCATCAGCTCTTATTTTAAGACTGCGTTTTACTTTTAGTTTTCTATTATTATAAAGATGATTAAAAGTTTTTTCCGGTTCCCTTTTTTTTCAAAAAAGGGGACAAAATCCCCCGTAAAGCAAAACCTCAACCCTCCCGCACGGTTCCGTGGTCTACAAAGACCAGCTTGCCGTTGGTTCGGGCAAAGGCGGCGGAATCGCAGGTGGTCACAAATGTCTGCTTGTCCTCAATGCGAGTCAATAGATACGTCTGGCGTGCGTCATCCAATTCACTGAGCACATCATCCAGCAGCATCACCGGATGTTCGCCCAGCACCTCGCCCGCCACGCTGGCTTCCGCCAGCTTCATGCTCAGCACCGCACTGCGCTGCTGGCCCTGGCTGCCATAAATTTTTCCCGGCTGGCCGTCAATTAAAATTTCCAGGTCCTCGCGGTGGGGCCCCGTCAGGCAAAAGCCTGCCCGCAGCTCGGTGTTTTTCACCTCGCGCAGCTTGGCCGCCAGCGCTTCCGGGCTGCCCGGATCGCAGCAGGGGCAGTATTGGATCTCCAGCTTTTCTGCCCCGCTGGAAATATCACGGTAGTTCGCCGCTGCCGCCGGGGCCAGCTGGTCCAGATACCCCGCACGCCGCCGCATGACTTCGCAGCCATAGGTCACAAGCGCTTCGTTGTAGGTTTCCAGCAGAACATCCCCGCCGGGGGTGATGTCATACGCTTTCAGCAACGCATTTTTCTGCGCTACCACGCGTAAATACCGCCGTTCCGCCGCCAGGTAGCCGGGGTACAGCTGGCAGAGCGCGGCATCCAGGAAATGCCGCCGCCCTTCCGGCCCGCCTTTAACCAGGCTCAGATGGTTGGGGTCAAACGCCACCGCCGTAAAAGTTCCTGCGATCGAAGCAGCTCTTCCGCGGTCGGCTCCGTTCAGACGTACCGTCCGGCCGGGGCGTTGGGTTCCTTTGGCGCCAACGGTCAACCGTATTTCCTGGGGGCGGTCTCCCGCTTCAAATGCGGCCTCCAGCACGGCAAAGTCAGCGCCGCGCCGGATCAGCTCGGCGTCCTTTGCCCCACGGAAGCTTTTGCCCCCGGTCAGCAGCCAGACGGCTTCCAACAGGTTGGTTTTGCCCTGCCCGTTTGCCCCGCACAGAACCGTCAACTGCGGGGCGGGTTCCAAAACAGCGGCGGATAAATTGCGATAATCCGTCACCGCAAGGCGGTTCAGCCGCATCAGCAGCCCTCCGCGATCTGAACCTGGCGGCCTTCCAGCTCCACCACATCGCCCGGCACGCATTTTTTACCGCGCATGGTGCAGGCTTCCCCGTTCAGCTTCACTTCTCCGCCCTGGATCAGCTCCTTGGCTTCGCCGCCCGTTTCACACAGGCCGGCAAATTTCAGCAGAGCATCCAATTTGATAAATTCCGTGTGGATTCGTACTTTTTCCATCGTATCAGCCTTCATTCTTAAAGCGTACCGGCAGCACCAGGTAAATAAAGTCTTCGCCCTCCACCGGCAGGACCTTTACCGGGCTCAAGGGGCCGTTGATCTCCAGGCGCAGCTTTTCGCACTTGGAATAGCGCAGCGCATCCAGCAGGTAGCGGTTGTTGAACCCGATTTCCATGGAATCACCTTCCATGCTTTCCGGCGTAAACTCATCCACCACCTTGCCCAGCGGGGTCTGGCAGCGCACCGTTACTTTATCCGGTGCAAAATTGATGCGCAGCGGGTTCTTCAAACGATCGGTAATAATCAAAGAAGCACGTTCCAGCGTATCAATAAAGCTCTTGCAGTCGATCACGACCTTGGTGCGGCTCTCTTTGGGAATCACGCTCTCATAATTCAGGAACTCGCCCTCGATCAACCGGCTCATGATGGTGTAGCCGTTGGTAGTGAACACCACATAGCGGCGGTTTGCATCAATTTTGACCGGTTCGTCCGGCCCGCCGATGATTTTCAGCAGCTCCTGCAGCGTTTTTGCCGGAATGATAATGCGGATATCGCGGGTGCATTCCACATCCCGCTTAATGATGGCCAGGCGGTAACCGTCCAGAGCCACAACCGTCAGGCGGCCCGGCTCGATCACGAACAATTCACCGGTGTGTGCGGGCTTCTTATCTTCCACAGCGACCGCATAGATGGTCTTTTCGATCAGCTCGCGCATCATCGAAGTCGGAATGGTCATGGTATTTTCGGCTGCCGTGTTGGGCAGGCTGGGGTAATCGCTCGCGTTCATGGCGGGGATCTCAAACTCTGCCACGCCGCCAGAAATAATTGCCATACCTTCGTTATTCAGCTCTACCGATACGGTGCCGGACGGCATACGGCTGACCATGGAGCCAAACAGCTTTGCTTCCAAAACCGTCTCGCCGGGTACCTGAACATTGCACTCAATGTTGGTGGTGATGCCCATTTCCATATCGTAGCCGGTCAGCGTCAGCTGGAACCCTTCGGCTTTTAGGTAAATGCCCTCCAGCACGGGGATCGCCGCGCGGTTGGTGATGGCGCGGGAAACGCCGTCGATCGCAGCAGACAGCAGCGACTTGTCACATTCAAACTTCAATGTTGTCACCTCGTATATAATCACTAAACTTACAGAAAACTGTGAAGAGTTGTAGCCTGGCAGACAGTTCAGAAATCCGAAATATCCGTTTTGTATAATCCTTATTTGCTGATGGGCCTGACGGTGTAGAACACGTAAAATGTCAGGGTAGACTAGATACTTTGATAGTCATAGTAGTAGGCTACGTTGAATCTGTGGAAAAGCCTGAAACCTCCGATTCCGAAGCAATTTTTGAGGACCTGGCTTTCCGCAAAACCTCGTGGAAAGAAAAATCTCAAATGTGGAAAACCTGACCTTTCAACCTGCTATGTGGAAAATCCATGTTAATTGTTGAAAAATCAGTTGAAAATGTTGAAAGTGGAAAACTGCTGTCGGAACCCGGAATATCCGTTTTGAACATCCGGAAAAGGCATGGCATACTCTGCATATTCATGTATAAACATGCAGAACGCCGGGCGTTTCATTGTCAACCTGCAGCATGCATCAGGCACGGATGTTCTTCATGATGTCGTCCACGGTCTCCTTCAGGTGGCGGTCCTTGCCGATGTTCTTCTCCATCGTATTGATGGAGTACACAACGGTGGAATGGTCACGCTGGAATTCGGAACCGATGGCTTCCATGCTCATACCGGTGATCTCGCGGATGATATACATCGACATCTGGCGGGCGGCACTCACATTGGCGCTGCGCTTTTTCCCGCGGATGTCGGAGGGAATCACATTATAGGTGCGCGCCACTTCGTTGATGATCTTTTCAATCGTAACGGGGATGGGCTGGGTATCATTCAGTGTATCCTTGATGGCGGTCGTCGTCACGCCGATGCAGGGGGCAATACCCTCCAACATATAGTAGGCGTTCAGCTTTTTCACTGCGCCCTCCAGCTGGCGGATGTTCTGCTTCAGATGGTTGGCGATGTATTCCGCAACGTCATCAGGCAGATCCAGATTCAGCAATTCGGCCTTGCGCTTGACGATCGCCACACGGGTTTCGAAATCAGGCGGCTGGATATCCGCCGTCAGGCCCCACTCGAACCGGGTGCGCAGACGCTCTTCCAGGCTCTTGATCTCCTTGGCCGGCCGGTCGGATGCCAGCACGATCTGCTTGCCGGCATTATGCAGCGTATTAAAAGTATGGAAAAACTCTTCCTGCGTTGATTCCTTGCCCGCCAAAAACTGGATATCGTCGATCAGCAACACATCGGCTTCGCGGTATTTCTGGCGGAACTGTTCGGTCGTTGCCATTTTGACCGCGGTGATGATCTCGTTGGTAAACTTTTCGCAGTCCACATAGACGATATTGTAGTCCGGATGGTTTTTGTGGATCTCGATCTGAATCGCGTTCAGCAGATGCGTTTTGCCCAGACCGGACGGTCCGTAAATGAACAGCGGATTGTAAGCGCCGGACGGGTTTGCCGCAACCGCCTGCGCCGCCGCAAAGGCAAATTGGTTGGACGGGCCGCGGATGAAGTTTTCAAAGGTGAAATCATACCGGCCCGAGGGCAGGCTGGCTTCATCCATTGGGCGTTTTTCTTTGGCAGCCTCTGGTTCAGGCTGCGGCACAGTGAACTTGACCTCAACATCAAAGCCAAGTACAGCCTTAAACGCATCCTTCAGCAGACCCGTATAACGGTCAGACACGATCTTACAGATAAAATCATTGCGGACTTCCAGCGTGATGCAGTTGGAATTTTCAAAGCTGACCGCTTTCAGCCCGCTGATGTAATACTGATACGTCGCGTCGGCAGTATGTTCGCGGCAATAGGCTTTGGCCGCGTCCAGTACGTCGTTGAATGAATCCATGGATACTCCCCACTTTTGTGTTAGTCAAGGCAATGCACTGCCGCCCCGCAGGCTGCCGCCCAATTTTTGCAAACAAAACACAAGCCGCCCCCCATTATAAAGTAAGAGCGCCGCATCGTTCCACAAAATTCCGGCTGCATCCGGCAGGGTATTGCTGCACGGCCTAAAATTCTTGGGCAGGCGGGCGGAGCATGCAGCAGCCGGCGGCTGCGGGGAAGATGTTGCCTTTCCCGGTCCGCCAAAACCGCTGTGTCAACCCGCGGAAAGCAGGCCCGAAAGCCCGCTCTGCCGATTTTTAGACACAGAGATACAGATATAGTATAGCATAAATTTACCCCCAATACAATTATAATAGGGTACAATTTTCCACGATATGGGCAATAAAAGTTGAAAATATGGCAAAAAATGCAGGTTTTGAACCAACATTCCACCAAATCCACACCTCACAGCGGGCTCGTTTGCATCTATTTGTCCACTGGGCCCGCCCGCGCAGAGCGCAAAATCCAATCCTTCGCGCCTGGCATTGGATCGCCGCGTGGATTTTTTCGCGGTTTGCTATTGACAAACTTGCCGTCCTTGCGCTATAATCAAAGTCTGCAAGGCTGCCCCTGTATCTACGGGCATTTGCCAAGCGTAAATCGCCAAAAAATGCCCAGTATTGGGGAAACTTTGAAGGAGGGAATACGAAATGAAGCAGACTTTCCAGCCGAAGAAGCGTCAGCGCAGCCGCGTTCATGGCTTTTTGAAGCGCATGGCTTCTAAGAACGGCCGTAAGGTGCTGGCCCGCCGCCGTGCTAAGGGCCGCAAGAACCTGACCGTCTGATTTTTCAGGCACAGGTTTCGCAAACACATGCAAACAAAGGCTGCTGATTTCTTGTCAGCGGCCTTTTTTGCTAGGATGTACTGGAAAAAAGCCAAAATTTGGAGCATTTTCACAAATGCAAACCCGGTTTTTCGGCGTTTTGCCTTGGCCTATAACAGTTCCGGTGCACCATCCATTCCCACTCCCTGCACGTATTAAGCCGTGCAGGCCATACAATCCTACCATGCCGGAGGAACCCCGCCATGCGCTATCGAACCCTGACCAAAAATAAGGAATTTTCCCGCATTTATGCCCGCGGCAAAAGCTATGTTCACCCCAATCTGGTGCTGTATGTGGCCAAAAACCGGCTGGGCTATACCCGCATCGGACTGACCGCCACTAAAAAGGTGGGCCATGCCGTGCAGCGCAACCGTGCGCGGCGCATTATGCGCGCAGCACTTTCGGAACACCTCTCGCAAAATATCGGCGGATATGATATAATCTTAGTAGCGCGTGCCCGCACGCCCTACCTGAAAAGCACCCAACTGAGCAAAACACTGGCGGGCCTGATGCGCAAAGCCGGCCTGCCGGATAAAGCTGCCGCGGTGCCGCAGCAGCCCGCGGCCAAACCGCAGCCGAACGGTGCACCGGAGTGATCAGCCGGGTGCTGATTGCCCTGGTGCGCGGCTACCAGAAGGTCATTAGTCCGCTGCTGGGGCATAACTGCCGGTTTACCCCAACCTGCAGCCAGTATATGATCCAGGCTATCCAGGTGCATGGCCCGGCCAAAGGCCTGCTGCTGGGCCTGTGGCGCATTCTGCGCTGCAACCCCTTTGGCAAGTACGGCTATGACCCCGTGCCGGAAAAGGGGCGCTGGATGAACCCAGAGCGGAAGCTGTTCAGAGAAAAGCGATAGGGCTGAATTAAACTAAATTAAAAAAGAATAGAGAATAATGTTGGTGGACCGCTGCGCCGGAACGGCGCAGCTCAAAAAATTAGGGTTCTGCCGAGCCAAAACCCGCAGCAGAACTTTTAGGATGACCCTATCCCTAAGGCAATACCGCACAATTCCCGCCTAACGGCTCAAGCACCGCTCCGGCGGCTGCGG
>ENA-OPCA01002349-OPCA01002349.1-human-gut-metagenome-genome-assembly--contig:-NODE-2349-length-12007-cov-5.548109_pt1 | contig 12007 bp, 9 predicted proteins | sample MGYA00241076_ERZ501468 | MGnify/ENA primary metagenome ERZ501468 (study PRJEB25962, sample SAMEA2042633) | human gut metagenome | biome: human gut; feature: human-associated habitat; material: faeces... | reverse complement strand
ACCTTTGAATGATAAATGTTCCAACTGTTCCATATGTTTCAAATTATATAACTGACCTTGCGACAGTAGAGGCGCAGTGTGCTGCGCCTCCAGCAGGCGTTGTATCCGATAAATGGCGGAAAATATAGAACGACATTGCATGAACTCGATATTAACAACGATTCGTTCTTCCATTTTTCCGCCTTTATTCTCTGTTGCGTCAGCCGGAGACGCGGCACGCCACGTCTTTACGGATTTTATAATTGTCCATTCTCAATTATCAATTACCAAAAATCCCTGCCATCCGAAATAGAACAGCAGGGATTTCCTCTTTTGAGATTCCGCTTTTGTCTTTCGCAAGGCTACCGGCGGAACATAAACTTTATATTACACTATTATTAATACTAACGCCACTTGTTCACCTTCACAGGGTACTTGCCTTTTCCTCTTCCTCTGCCCTGAAGGACAGAGCTATGGGATGGCTTGCGTGGACTATTAACTTTTCTATTAATCTATTTATTTTCCACTTTCACCCTCACGGGATACTCTGCAAACCGTTGTCGGCTGGTGGATAAACAATTAATTTATTTAATTATGAATTATTTCTTGAAATCTATAGAGACGCGGCACGCCACGTCTCTACGGATTTTATATCAATTATCGTCAATTATTTTACTACTACCTTGAAGCTTTCGCCGTCAACTGATACAACTACGATACCTGCCGGAGCAGCGATGGTTGCATTGTCTGAAGAAACTACTTCGTTAGCTACTACCTTACCAAGGATTGTGCTTACGATTACGTTCTTGCCTTCAGCACCCTTAACGATTACTGCACCGTTTGTACCAGCTACTACTACGTTACCAGCAGCGATTGTTTCGTTAGCTGTTGGAGCTTCTGTTGTAGTATTATCTACCAAGAATACATGAGCATCTTCGTAATCAGGAGTTACAACCGGAACATTATTCTGATATTTCAACCAACCACGATTCTTACCATCATAAGTAGTTTCGATCTTAACGCCTTCACGAGCTTCGTCAACATAACGGAATGCGAATGTACAAACCTTATCATTGTTATTATCCAAAGCGATCTTAGTCTTTCCTTTCGCAGTGTTCAACGTCAAAGCATCACCTGTATGATAACCGTCAACGAATGCTAAACGATAATATTTATTATTATTCAGTTTTTCGTAGATGTACGGATTTGTCTTGTCTGAACCAGCCCAAGCATTAGCAGAATCAACTGCATTGATCAAGAAGCGACCATAAACTGTATCTGGATGTACTGTCGGATGACCATCAATTTCACAAGGTATTTCTGGCTTGATATCTGTATCAACAGCTAATAAATACTGCGGACGGTAAGTGTTGTTGCGAACATAAGCTGTATCAGCCAAGATGGCAGCCTTCATATCAGCATCTGATACGTGTTCCATGCCTAAGAAATTAGTTCCATTCTGGCCTTGTTCATACAAGAAGAAACTTGGTTTAGCTTGTAATGAGATCTTCACTGTATCTTGAGAACCAGTAATCTTCATATATTCAACTTGGTTGGTATTTTCCATTGTGATACGGTCGTTATCGTTATAATTGTAGATACCTGCCATATCAGCTAATGTACCCGGTTGAGTTGCAGCATATGCTTTGTGAGCAGTTGCCTTAAGCATTTTCAGAACGTCCATCTTCATTGGCTCTACCATCCTTGCTCAAATTTGCTTCATATTGATTGTCGAATGTATATTTTTCACCATTCCAATCATTCTGAATTGTGTGCGTAACACCTGTAACCTTGCACCAGTCGTAATCAACATTATAATCGCGGATCAAGATATAAGAGCCATCTTCTTTTTCTTTCACTACGAAAGCAAAGTTCTTAAGCAAGCTGAAGTCCTCATGAGCATTGTCTGTACGGCTCCAAGCTGATAATTCGAATTTCTTCGTATCTGGATTGTACATTAAGAATTTTTCAGAGAAGTTTTCATAGAACGCATACTGGAAGAAACGTAATGTATCTTTTTTCACTTCTCCTTTCGCATTCAGATAATTAGTAACGTGCAATAAGGTGTCAACACCTGCCAATCCATCATGATCAGTGTAATCGTGTGTCATCTCTTTTACACGGAACTCGATAGCCTTGCTAGCATCATCTGTTAAGATCACATTGTCATCAGCGTCTTTGCCAATATAAGCAGTCACACCTAATGAAGTTTCGAATGACAAGTATTTACCATTGTTGGCTTCCTGATCCATATCGAACTTCATGTAACCATTTTCTGTCAGGCCTAATTCTGCATCTTTAGCTTCGCGGATATAGATGGATTGCCATTCGCTAGTAATCATCTGGTGTGCATGCCAGCAGATTTCATACAAGTCTGGAGTTGAAGTTTTACGGATTACCCAACTATCGTTACCCAGTTTAAACGTCTCACCTGATTCACGGTTGATGAATGAGCGACCATCTGTTGCCAACAACCATTGTCCTTCCGGATTTGTCAAATCAACTTGATTCATCGGAGCGAACAATTGTGCGTATTCATCAATATCACCCGTATAAGCAGGAGACAAAGATTGCTTGCCATCAACAGTTGTGATGTTCCATACTTTACCACCAAATTTTCCAGCAATATCACTGATGATTGTACCTTCACCGAATTGGATGTACGGAGCCAATGCGCCTACTTCATAAGAATCATCATATGTATCATCAATTATGTCAGACAAGCGGTCGTTTGCTTTTGCATATTCGATAATAGTTACGTAATTCTTTCCAGCGACTGTCGGGATAAATACGCGAACACCAGCTGAGTCTGTGCCCTCATTTAATAAAGGGAGAAGTTCATTACCCTCTGCATCGTTTAATTGTGCATACGGCATAGTCACGATCAAAGAATCCGTATCATTGAAATCATAAGATTTGAAGATTTGGAAGTTTGCTGTAGCCTTACGATCTGCACTATTCATTGTACCCCATTTGTGAGAAGATACGGTTGAGAATTTGTATCCACTATAAGCAGAACGCTTACGACCGTCCAAATTGGCTGTATTCGAAGACCAAACATCACTTGTTAATACAATGTATTCGTCTGTTTCCGGTTTGTACAAATAATATTCTTCTGCATGAGAACCTGCTGTTGCAGGGATTGCACGCAACATACCATCGAATACGTTACCTTCCAAGCTAGAATATCCCTTGAAGTTCAAATGGAAGCCATCTTTTTCAACTGCGTTCAAATCAGCCGCGTTGATAACCTCTTCTGCGATTTCGATGTTGTTGAAACCGTCTCCGAAAGAAGTAGCAGTTATTTGATTTGCATCAACCCACCAATCACCATTTGTATCGGCCTTCGGATAAATATACTGTGCTTTGTTTTGATCATCATAAAAGTACAATGTATTTACATCGACATTGATAGATGCGCTACTACCACGTTCTGGACCATCATACGCTGATAAGAACCATTCAACTGTTACCTCTTCGCCACTTGACTTCGTATACTTATACTGTAATGCTTACCATCTGCCATATTCTTCAACTGAAATTCTGTCTGACCAGAATTTTGGCGAATAATGATTGTCCAATAAGCTGCTTTATCACCCAATTGAACATCCTGTACAAACTGTGTTTTATCACCAACCTTTTTCAAATAAAAAGGTTTATCAGCCGGGCGAGTAGGAAGTTCTTGCCAGCTACCACTTCCAAGAGGACCAGAATAACGTCCGCTTTGTTGAATCAAGAAATACTTTCCTGAATTCTGAACATAGCGTGTGTCTTTCGTCCAGTTGCTGGCATTCGCCACACTGAACACTCCACCAGCCAGCAATAAGCCAGCCATCAAAGTAGAAAACTTTTTGTTCATAATGAATAAAATTAAATAGTTAATTAAAAGGATAATTCAACCAATTAATTTTACGAAGGAGAGAGAACGAACCCGGCTTTGGTTATCTTCAGTTCGCTAAGGAAAGGACATAAAAAAAGCGCAGGCTCGTCTATTATTTAATTGAAGGTTCTAGCAAAACCCATCCGATAATAATAGAACAAGCCCGCGCTTTATACGATATAATACAATCCACCCATAAAAATGGCAGACACTTTTATATACGTAGTCAGCGCAAGCATTTACTGTTCATTATTCCATCGGATTTAAAAATTTGCTAGATTTTCAATTAGGAATAATCTTCGTAAAATGCTTACATAATATGTATGAAACCGTGTCTTGCAGACCGCTGTCCGCTACGGAATCACTGCAAAGATAAGGAGGTTTTCCGAATCAACAAGGAAAAACTCGCATTATTTTCCAAAATATATGGATTATAGGACGAAACAAGGTTGTTTCATGTATGTAATCCCCATTTTCCTGGATAAGCCTCTATAACAGTAATCTTCAAAACAGACCTTGCGACAGTAGAGGCGCAGCGTGCTGCGCCTCCAGCCTATCGTAATAGAAAATCAGGCACGGATTACGCAGATTAACACGGTAAATATTTATTTTAAACCGTGTTTTCCGTGTCATCCGTGCCTAATATATATGTCGGTATTTTTAACAACACCGTTTGAGGCGCAGCACGCTACGCCTCTACAATATATATCAAGAAAGATTATTTTGCCCTAATAGCAGGATATGTAAATTTAGGAATAAATAGGAAATGAGCAAGCTAAATAAGAATTCATTGTCACAAAACGCCCGATTTCAAGTATCTCCAAAAGCCAGTGCAAATGGAGAAATTCCCGGCGTGTTTTGATCAAAACATAGGCATGAATTTTGGAAAAGATGCCTTACATACCCCATATCCGATTTTCTTTTATACCCTTCACACACACCCTTATCTATCTCTTATTCTGCGTTTTTCTGTGAAGGATGTGAAGGCACATCCTTTACGCCTACTGGAGGCGCAGCACGCTGCGCCTCTACTTGCCGATTCGTCCTTGAATCACCAAAACCAACAGAGATACAAATAGATAGAAAAATAATGAAAGATCGTTTTTCGAATTTATCAGTAGATGAAATAAGGACTTCTTAAAAACGAAAACAAACTAACGAGAATCGAAAATGATTCTCGTTAGTTTCGCTTTTAATTCCTACTAGGAATGATTCAAAACACGCCGGCTTTTGATGAATTCCCGGCGTGTTTTGATCAAAAGCCGGCGTATTTTGGGAAGCTTCTATAATTCAAACGGATCATACGGAAAAAGGACAACTTTACCAGCCTGCAAAGAAGCCTGCACATCGATCAGACGCTGATTGGAACTTCCCCGGAATAACAAATCCTCATCTTTCTGGGATTCGATAAACGGGCCGTCTACCAACACGTCAATCTGCTCGAGTAGAGCTTTCTGATCCGGCATTTTCACGAGGTTTTCAAACAGATAACCGGTATAACACCAGATATTCTTATTACTCTTCGCCTTGATGGCTTGAGCCAGTTCGGTAAAACCTTTTGCCTGATACATCGGATCTCCGCCACTGAAAGTAACATTGGCGAACTCATCAGCCAGTACGCGTTCCAGGATTTCTTCGGTTTCCATGGCTTGTCCGTTCCCTTGATTCCAGGATTCCGGATTATGACAACCCGGACAACGGTTCGGACAACCGGCACAATAAATAGTAGTCCGGAAACCCGGACCATCTACCGTCGTATCTTCCAAAATATCTAATACCGAGATCATCTTATTCTCCTTTGTCTGTATGCGTGACACGATCTTTCAATTCAGCCAATTTGGCTTTGTTCCAACGGTCTGTTGTTCCAACCAGATAACCAGTAATACGCTGCAACTTATCCAAGTGCTTGCTGCCACACTTCGGACAGACTTCCAACTCGGCAGCCGAGTTTTCATAACCGCAATCCAGACAACGATTCCGGTTATGGTTTACGGAGCCGTAACCGATATTATACTTATCCATCATATCCACCACCTGCATGATCACTTCCGGATTATGGGTTGCGTCTCCATCCATTTCTACATAGAAAATATGTCCACCACGAGTCAGATCATGATACGGAGCTTCTATTTCCGCCTTATGACGGGCACTACATTTATAATATACAGGGACATGGTTGGAGTTGGTATAATAATCGCGATCGGTAATTCCCGACAACACACCAAACTGTTTGCGGTCTTTTGCCGTAAACTTACCGGAAAGTCCTTCCGCCGGAGTAGCCAATACGCTGTAATTATGCTGATACTGTTCGGAATACTGATTAGCGCGATCACGAATGTAAGTAACAATCCTCAAGCCCAATTCTTGCGCAAAGGCATCTTCGCCATGATGTTTGCCGGTCAATGCTACCAGACATTCTGCCAAACCAATGAATCCAATACCCAATGTTCCCTGGTTGATCACAGAAGCGATCGTATCATTCGGTTTTAATTTTTCGCAGCCCAGCCAAAGAGAAGACATCAGCAACGGGAATTGCTTGGCAAAAGCCGTCTTCTGGAATTCCATCCGCTCATGCAACTGTCGGGCTGTTACGTCCAGCATATAGTCCAGTTTGGAGAAGAACATAGCAATACGTTCGTCCTGATTTGCTATAGACATACATTCGATCGCCAGACGAACAATATTAATGGTCGAGAACGACAGATTTCCACGTCCAATAGATGTTTTCGGACCAAAGCGATTTTCGAACACACGAGTTCGGCAACCCATCGTCGCAACCTCATGCAAATAACGTTTCGGATCGTCGGCTTTCCACTCATCGCTTTGATTAAACGTAGCATCCAGATTCAGGAAATTCGGAAAGAAGCGACGGGCAGTCACTTTACAAGCCAACTTATATAAATCATAATTCCGGTCATCCGGCAAATAACTGACACCACGTTTCTTCTTCCAGATCTGGATCGGGAAAATGGCCGTTTCCCCGTTTCCTACACCTCGATAAGTACTTTTCAGTAACTCCCGAATGATACAACGACCTTCGGCCGATGTATCAGTTCCGTAATTGATAGAGCTGAACACCACTTGATTACCACCTCTCGAATGAATGGTATTCATATTATGGATAAAGGCCTCCATGGATTGATGTACGCGACTGACCGTCCGGTTCACGGCATGTTGCAAGATGCGTTCATCACCAGTCAAACCTTCCAAAGGCTTATCCAGATAATCATCCAACGGAGCCTGATACAAATGTGAATAATCGTTCCCCGTCAACTGTTCCAATACCTTGATTTCTTCAATCAAACTATAGCGGACATACGGAGCGAGGTAAAAGTCGAAAGCCGGAATAGCCTGTCCACCGTGCATTTCATTCTGAGCCGTCTCCAACGAAATACAGCCTAAAATACTGGCTGTCTCAATACGTTTCGCCGGACGAGACTCACCATGTCCCGCCGAAAAACCATCTCTCAGAATCCGATCCAACGGATGTTGTACACAAGTCAGGCTCTTGGTCGGATAATAATCCTTATCGTGAATATGCAGATAATTATTCTCAACGGCCGTTCTCACCTCTTCGCTCAGCAGATAATCATCCACAAACGGCTTAGTCGTTTCGCTGGCGAACTTCATCATCATACCGGCCGGCGTATCCGCATTCATATTAGCATTCTCGCGGGTAACATCGTTCGACTTGATATTGATAATCTCCAGAAACATATCCCGTGTCTTTGCTTTCCGGGCAATGCTTCGCTGATTCCGATAAGCAATATATTTCTGAGCTACATCCTTGCGGCTACTGTTCATAAGTTCCATTTCTACAGCATCCTGTATATCTTCCACCGTCATTTGAGGCGCACCTTTAAAAGAAATGCGGTCCGTTATCTGGCGGATCAGTTGCATATCTTCTCCCATCTGAGTATGCAACATAGCTTTTCGAATAGCCGTAGCTATCTTTTCCTCGTTGAAACCAACGATACGTCCGTCTCGTTTGACTACTGTCTGAATCATGTCTTACTCGATTAAAAAATCTATTGAAATAAACTTCGACAAAGATAGTTTCATTCTCTATAGATTTTCATTTCGGGAAACTTTTAGATGGTTAAATTTTGTCAATCATCTAATATTCAGAACAAAATAAAACCTTTTGGGAAAACTTTATTTTAACAATGAAAATTTTGTTTTCCAAAAAGGTTTTATATAGAATTTACCTTTTTACTATTTTCTTCCATTAAATTCCTTGACGGCATCAAACATCGCCAAGATATTTTGAGGAGGAACATCCGGTAAAATATTATGAACGGTATTAAATACAAAACCACCGCCGGCCGACATAATTTCCAAACGTTCCAATACTTGTTCGCGCACTTGTTCGGGTGTTCCGTTATTCAATGTACCGACAGTTTCTACTCCACCGCCCCAGAACGTACAGTCTTGTCCGAATTCTTTCTTCAGAAATTCCGGTTCCATTTGACGGGCATTCGTTTGTACCGGATTGAAGATTTCAATACCTGCCTCAATCAAATCAGGCATCAACGAAGAGATCGAACCACAAGAATGGATAAAGGTATGCATTTGGCTATGCGTCTTCACATAATCGCACAGCTGTTTGTGTCGAGGTTTAAACAACGAACGATAAGTATCTACATCCATAAACGGACCGGAAGTCATACCCAGGTCGTCACCAAAGCGAATAATATCCACAATATCACCAACCGAGTCACAAACTTTAGCCAGCGTTGCCAAATGTCTTTCCAACAATTGATCCAACATCCGGGCTACCTGATCCGGCTCACACAATAAATCCATCAGGAAATTATCCATCCGTCGCAAGAAAGTTCCCCATTCAAACAGGTTACAACCACAGACAATCATCAAAGCTTTGTCTGTTGATGCTCTCAACTGAAGTGTTTTTTCTCGCAGGGTTTTCCAGAAATCCGGATCCTGGGTATGATCCCACGGACTATGTACGTAACGAGACCAGAGTACGCGTCCCATTTCTTCGTCCAACGTATCATAATTCTCCGGGAATCCATTGATATAAGGGAAGTAAGACTGATCAAAGAATGTCGCACCCTGAGGCATCAAAGCCAACAATCGTTTTCCATCCTCATCATAACAGTGATAGGAACCGTCGGCTTGTTTTACCGGATTGAAATGAATCGGATAAAAGGCTTTATCTCCATTGGCCAGGATTGTTTCGTGCCAATCTTTCTCTTCCGTATTAAACGCACGTCCGATATCCAATACATCAACCCCAAAACGATCGATGATCGACATATCCGGTTGTGCCAGTTGTTGTACAACATCATAGATCTGTACCAGAAGATCAGTTCTTCCGATAGCCTTTAACAAATTAGAATAAGCAATAGCCGATATACCGGAACTCGGTGTAGAACCCAAATCAACCGGTACCTGATCGGGCTGTTTATGTGCAATCGCAGCCAATACTCTTTCTCTTGAATTCATAACGAAAATGATTTAATACCTACTTTTAATCAAGCTGATAACTTAACTCCCGATTTATCCTTCCCCACTCATGCCTATGATGAAAGAAGAAACAACCAAAATAAATAACCCAGCATACATCCACCGGTAAATAGAAGGTGTTGCGACTTTCCATTCTCCGCGATATAATCCCCATAACGTGGCAAAGACAATGGTCAGAGACATTAATATTCCCCAAGCCGTAAATGAATACGTACCCATCATGCTCTTTCCCATTCCATAGAAAATCATATTGACAAACCACAAGAAGCCGGCCAATCCACTAAACAGATAATTCGCAGAGAGCGATATTTCCTTCGTCCGAACAAATAAGGATAAAGTTCCGTTCCGTTTGGCCATCACCAAGCACCAGACCAATGTAATACAGAAAGAACCAAAGAACAATACTGTAAAGATCGGTAACGTCAGAAACAGGCTGTCTGTTCCGGAATCAGCAAAAGCAGCAGCTATTTCTCCGCCCTGTTCTATACCTAAAGCCTGAGAAGCTCCGGTAACACCCACGAAAAGAGCCAGTAATAATCCTTTCGTAAAGTTGAGTTCCGAATCAGCTCCTGCCATCAGTTTATCTTTCTGATAACCAGCATACGCACTGACGGCAACGCCCAACGCGGCAATCAGCAAGCCTATCAATAACAATGTCCCGCCAGATTGCTGCATCATGACAGACAATCTGCCATCCAATAAAGGAGGAACTATCGTTCCGAAAACCATCATTAAGCCCAAGGAGAGCATAAATCCTAATGAAACGCCCAAATAACGCAAGGACATACCAAATGTCAGATTACATATTCCATAGGCAATACCCAATAGGAAAGTCTTCAACAACGTCCCTGTTCCACAAGCCGCCAACGAACCGATAAAGTCTGAACAGAATATAAAACAAGACAGAATCGGGACAAGTACATACCCAAACAAGCTATAAATTAGCCAATAATTCTCCCATTTCCATTCTTTTGTCTTTTCAAAAGGCATGGAAAAACTCCCGGAAGTGAAAGCACCGATGGCTATAATTCCAATTCCGGCCAACAAAGTCGTGTCCATTTATAAAATCTTAATCCAAGTGAAATACCTCTTCCATTTCAGCCCACCATTCTCCTTCTTTACGGGTAGCTACCGGATCCTGACAAGGATTACATAATTTCCACCATTCTTGTGTGGTGGGATCGGCAACCATCTTCTTCATATCCGCTTCATAATCGTTGCCAACATACTCATAATAACTGTAAAGCATCCCATCTTTGTAGTAAATTGAATAGTTGCGGATGTTGCAAGCTTTGATCATTTCCAATACGCCCGGCCATACATTTGCATGAAGGCGTTTGTACTCTTCCAGTTTTTCAGGTCTTACCCCAATAATACTTCCTACTCTTTTCATGATAATTAAGTTTAAGTGATTCAGTTGCAAAGCTACAAAATAAATCGATGGATCCATAATTCAAAATACGAGTATATTTTGTCTTTTTCCGTTATTTATCCTGATTCTCACATCTTTCGAAAAAGACTTTTGCATTTGTTACTGTATGGGTTTATTGGTATCTTTGGCAACAAAAACATCAGAAACACATGAAAGCTTTATTTTCCACCCAACGAACAAGCAGACAGCTCTTCTTATTGGTTCTGCTGATTGCCATCGGCAGTCTGTTGTCTTCTTTATTCGGACTGGGTTTGTTCCAGCTTATCTGCGGAACTTCTACCGGAATGGAACAGCATCCGGATATGATGCGCCTGTTTCAATTCATTACGGCTGTCGGAACCTTCCTGCTTCCTGCCTTGCTTACGGCCTGGCTGTGCAGTGATCAGCCGAAAGCCTATTTAGGATTAAACGGAATACCCGACGGACGATTGGTGATCCTTGTCGTTGCCGGCATGATCCTTCTCAATCCGGTTATCAGCCTGACGTCGATGCTTAATGAAAGCATGCAACTACCGGCTTGGGCTGCTCCTCTTGAGAATTGGATGCGACAACAGGAAGATTTGGCCTTGCATTTCACCAACCTGCTAATCGAAGGCGAAGGCATTTCTCCCCTATTCACCAATCTGATTGTTATAGCCCTGACAGCAGCTGTCTGCGAAGAATTCCTCTTCCGTGGTACTTTACAGCAGATCATCGGACGCTGGACAACCAACCAACACGCCGTTGTCTGGATTTGCGCCATTCTTTTCAGTGCTTTCCACCTGCAGTTCTACGGATTCATTCCGCGTATGATCCTGGGAGCTTACTTCGGTTATCTGATTATCTGGACCCGGAATATATGGCTGCCGGTTCTGGCACATTTCTTCAATAATGCCGTCAGTGTTATCGCCATGTCGGACAGTGAATGGAAAGAGAGTGAATGGGTCAGCGGCAAGATTTCGGATGCTCACTTGTGGCCTTATATAGGCATGGCGGTCCTAGCATTGATCGGCTTTGCCTTTATCATCCGATATATCCGGAAACTCAGTATTGATGCCTGAGAAATTATCAGCTCCTAAAAAGAATATAAAAGGCAGAATCGGTAAAAAGAAGACCGGTTCTGCCTGATTTTTTTATCGTTCCACCCTTGTGGAACGACCGTTTCACCTAGGTGGGACGATCGTATCACAGCCGTGGCAGGGCTGACGCATTACAAATTTCCAGACCTTTTAAAAAGTATTTATCTTTAG
>ENA-OPCA01002345-OPCA01002345.1-human-gut-metagenome-genome-assembly--contig:-NODE-2345-length-12027-cov-5.193618_pt1 | contig 12027 bp, 9 predicted proteins | sample MGYA00241076_ERZ501468 | MGnify/ENA primary metagenome ERZ501468 (study PRJEB25962, sample SAMEA2042633) | human gut metagenome | biome: human gut; feature: human-associated habitat; material: faeces... | reverse complement strand
TACAATATGCCCGTACGCGGATAGCACACTTGTACGAAATAGTCGGGCAAACGCTCCAACTGGGGCAGTTCCGGAGCCTTCCGCCCCGGATGGGTGTTCTGCCAGGCTATCCGGTATTGCAAAGCCTCTTGGATACCGAAATTGGCATAGTTCAAACTCTCATACATACCACCGGCTTCGTCGAAAGATTTTATCTTGGCTTGCAACACGTCACCGGCAAAACCGAACCACTCCGGCATGGCCTCGTTCAGCGTCTCCACCCATTCGACGGCTTCGGGCAACTCATTTTGTAAAGCCATGGCCAGCATTCCGCCGTTGTACACGCACGAAGTCCACCAGTTATGCCCCATGGAGTTCAGGGAATGGATACGGGTAGGCTCCAACACCCAGTCGCCTAACGAGGGTTCCACACCGAGACGGAGCAAATCTTCGGCCAGTTCCTTCCGTTCACGGGACGACAAGGTCTCATAAATGGCATCGTAAGCCAACGCGGCCATCAGGCACTTATGGGAAAGTCCCAAATCGGCACGCCACACAGGTTTGCGTGACAACATCTCCTCGCTTCCCCAAGTCTTGGCCTGTGTGACCGATTGCAAAATAGATTTCAAACGGTCGGCATACCGACGGTCGTCCGTCATCAGATAAGCCAGAGCCAGATAATCCGACCGGTTGAGGTCGTTTTTCTCCAATGCGGCATCGGCCACCTTACGGATGTCCGCCCAACAACGGGCCATGCAAGTGTCCGACTGTACACGTACCTTGGCCGCTTCCACCCGTTCTTTCGTGAAGAGCAACGCCGGATGGTTGACGCGCTGCCCCCATAAGGAAAGGCCCAACAGGAAACCTCCCACACAAACTACGATTTTCTTCATCTGTATATGCTTATGATTTGATGTCTCTATAGTCTAATACGATTGAAAAGCCCTATTTACGCACACCACGCATAAAAATTTTCTCTCGGAGTACGTTAAACGTCCTTTTCAATCGTATATAGAAGTAGAAGCATATTTTAAATTCTGAACGGTTTCGTCTAACCGTTTGATGAATAAACATTTAACGGAGTATCTGAAAAGTAATGGTAACGACTAGGAAACCGTGCGATTTTCAGCGTTTTGCGGTGTTTTACTATCAAATAACTCTTTCAGGTGCAAAGATACGACAAATCTTTGATATAGTATCCAATACAAACAGTATTCGCCATTTTTTGCCTTTCGATATATACCTATTTGCTTATGCCGTTATTTTTTGCAGATTTGGATAAAAAAGGAAAGGCAAAATTCAGGAAGCATTGAAATTCTTTACTTTAGTTAGTGCAAAAATCGAATAATTTATTGTAACTTTGCAGCGGATTCGGTGTGCATATAATACCATCCCAATTAAGATAAGTCGCAACATATATAGTGGTTTTCAATATGATTATGAACAATTGTACAATATTAACAGGTAAAAACACCGTTAATATTGCATATCATAAACCTTGGTAATTTTTCCACATTCAAATCTAATTAATTCGATTTGAATGTCATTGTCTTTGTAATCCGGCATGCTATTTCAGGCTTGTCGAGAGATTTTTTGTGCTATAAAATCAAGAAACATTCAAAAGATAAAAGGAAAAATTCAAATGGAAAAAATCAGAAATTGGAAACAAGATTTCTATACAATATGGGCGGGGCAAGCTGTGTCCCTGATAACAAGTGGGGTTCTTCAAATGGCCATCATCTGGCATCTGACAAATACAACAGGGTCTGCGATGGTGTTGTCAATGGCGACCTTGGTTGGGTTTCTACCTCAAGCGGTTTTAGGTTCTGCAATCGGAGTACTTGTTGACCGCTGGAACCGGAAAATGGTCATGATTGGTGCAGATGTCATCATAGCTTGTGCTGGACTGGTACTTACCGTAATTTCCCTGTCAGCGGAACTACCTGTATGGATAGTAATGCTCATCCTCTTCATTAGAAGCGTTGGCACTGCATTCCATTCCCCTGCGTTAAGTGCGGTAACACCTCTTTTAGTGCCTGAAGAACAGTTAGTCAAATGTGCCGGCTACACCCAGTCCATCCAATCGGCAAGTTTCATCCTAAGTCCGGCAATTGCCGCTTTTCTCTATGCAAAATGGGGGTTGAATTCTGCGGTTGCCCTTGACGTATTCGGAGCAATAATTGCCTGTATCACTGTTGCAATGGTTCACATCCCAAAACAACCGATTGAAGCGCTGCAGCAAGAAAACTTTTTCACCGAACTGCGCATTGGCTATAACGCAATACGACAAAATAAAGCTCTTTTCACATTGCTTTGGATAGGAGCAATCAATATGTTCATTTATATGCCAATCAATGCGCTATTTCCGCTGATGAGTATGAATTATTTCGAGGGAAGTACCTTGCATGCTTCCGTGGTGGAAATTGTTTTTGCAGTTGGTATGTTGTTGGGCGGACTTCTATTGGGCGCATGGGGAGGTTTCAAAAAGCGCATGGCAAATATCATCGGCTCTATCTTTCTTATGGGAGTGTCATTGACTGTTTCCGGCTTGCTACCAACCAATGGTTTTATGATATTTGCGATATGTTGTACGTTGATGGGCTTTTCTGCCCCATTCTATAATGGAGTACAGACCGCGCTATTTCAAGAACAGATACAACCCGAGTATTTAGGGCGTGTTTTCGGACTTCTTGGCAGCATCATGTCGTTTGCCATGCCGCTTGGGTTGGTAGTGTCGGGTGCATTTGCAGACCAAATCGGGGTAAACCGTTGGTTTTTGTTCTCAGGTATGGCTATTCTGCTTCTCGCTATAATAGCCTTATGTCTTCCACAACTTAGAAAGGTCGACAATCAAAAACAAAAATCATGATTTATGAAACGTAACTAAATCTAAACAGCAATAAGCCTCTGATAGGGAAATACGATTATCGGAGGCTTATTGCAATCTGTTTTAACTACTTATGTAATTCCTCTACTTTTCCTTTGTGGTTGAATTGGCTGTCGTATGCTCTGCCGTAGCCTGTCGAACTGTTCCCTGAACCATTCGCCTATGGGCTGGCGGTTGATTACGAGTGTCAGTTTAGACTTGTCCGCAGGGTCTTTCACCACTTGAAAGCCTGCTCTTTCTGTCGTAAAACTCCGATTATGTTCCTCCGAATAAAGTTTGCCCTCGTATATCAAAGGCTTACCATAAGTCAATGTCGTGGTCTGCCTTTCATTGAACCCGACAAGGCGGCACAGGCTCTCTATTCTCATAATTTCCTTTGCCATAGGAAACCATGCACACAGCTTTTCGATAATGCGTTTCAAACCTGATACTTCATCTTTGTGTCTGACACTTTTTTCCGCCATCTCCTTACGGTGATTCTGCTGTATTTCCAACAACTGGCGGTTGTGCTCGGTTTGCATCGTGTGTATGCGGTTTTGCAGTATCTCAATGGTTTCCTCATGGGTGGCAACTTCCCGATACAGGGCGGTGTTCTCCCTTTCCAAAGTCTTGACCTTGTTGCTCCCGAAAAGAGAACCGACACTTTCAGCTATGTTGGTCGCTGCGGTGGTGGCTGCACCTTTCAGTTTCTCGGTCTGTACCTCTTTCTTGGCTTGTCTGAGTTCCTGTTCGGTTTCGGTTTTCTGCTCCTGTAACCGCTTGTTTTCTGCATCAAGGGCAGCGTTCTTTTTCTGTATGTCCCGATAATACTGTGTCGTGGTGGTGTGCCGTGCTTCGGAACCTCGCACACCTCGCTGTAATCCGTATTTAGCCATAACCCTTGCATAATTGTCGTGGTACGCAATCAAGGTCTGACGGTTGAACAGGTCATCGGCACACAAACGGACGGTATTTGCTTTCTTGTGATACTTCCGTTTGCCGTCTTCCTGCTCTTTCTTGGCTTTGCGCCTTTCACCTGTCACGATGGGAACAATGGCTGCATGGATATGCGGTGTCTTCTCGTCCATGTGAAGATGGGCGGCAACCACGTTCTCCCTGCCGAATGTGGCTTGCAGCCATTGGATGCTGTCGCTGCACCATTCGTCAAGTCTTCCGTTTTCCTGTATGTCCATCATGTCCTCATGTGTTCCCGACAGAACCACTCGGACTACACGGACTTGGTCATGTGTAATCTTCCGCTTGATGCCTGCCGTGTTCAGCCTGTGGGCAATCGCTTCATCCCTGCCATGAACGCCATCGGGGTATTCTATAAGTACCCTGTTCAGATGCGTTCTTGTCGGGTCTGCGTTTTTAGGTATGATTCTTCTCTCTATATGGTCGGATTGTACGGTGTCCGATGAACCTTTTGCTTTCTTTATGTCCAATGAAAAATATCCCATGTAGTTTGATTTTTACGGTTATTGTTATGAGTGTATTCTCTGCCTGTGGCATTGGCTCTCAGGGTTTCCAAAGGGATTTCCCTTTGGCTCGATAGGGAGTTTTTAGCATTACCGTGTAATGCGTGAAGAAAACGCCCTATTGAGCTATGGTATTTCTGTCTAAATACCCTTGGGAAAGCGAACCTGTTCCCCTCTATATTTTCAGCCCTTTCTTTTTCGGTGGCTGCATCATCCGCCTTGCGGATTGTACTTGCTTCTCCTCCTTTATCGGCTCTGTCGATTGGGACAAGAGTTTTTTGCACAGGTACTCGTTCAAGTCATTATACCCTGCATAGTGAACCGACATATCCTGCAAGCGGTCACCCAACATCCGTTGCAGGTTGGCGTATGCGTTCCGTCCTGCTGTGTCATTGTCAAGGAAACAGCCGATTCGGGTATAGGTTGCCAATATGCTTTCCGCTTTCGAGAGGTTGGAAACGGAGTTGAGAATGACGTAATCCTGTGCATTCAATCGTGGGTGTTGCGGATTGTTCTTTACTCGGATGGTCAGGAACGAGAGATAATCCATGAAGCCCTCGAAAAGATAACAGACGGTTCGTGGCTCTTTTTGCTGTCGGATATGGGTGATGTCCTTCGGGGCGACACATCCCTTGAAGTATCTATTACGCACTTCATACCCTCTTGCCATATTCGGGAAGCCGATGGCGAAATAGGGTTTGTCGGCATTCTCAAACCGCAGTTCCTTACACTCCCTTTTGGCGAGTTCAATGTCTATCCCCCTTTCTTGCAGATAGGCAATGAGCGCAGGTGATGACAGCTCGCCAACTCTTAATACCCGATAAGTGCGGTTGTCGGATTGCTGCTTGCCAAAAGAAAACGATGCAGGGCGGATGTATGGTGTCCGTTCCTCTATGCGCTTCAACAGGCAGGTTACATCTTCCGTATGGTAGAGTTCCGCTGCCAATGCGATGATGTTACCGCCCTTGCCAAGTCCAAAATCGTACCATTTGTTGAGTTCTGTGTTTACCTTGAAAGATGCGTCCGTTTCCTCTCTCAGCGGTGATTTGTACCAAAAGCTGCTGCCCTGTTGCTTGACGGGCGTGTAACCCAAACTTTGCAGATAGTCTGCGATTCTGATTTGTTTAACTTCTTGTATGTTCATGATATTCTATAGATTTGATGATGATTGTAAAAACGTTGATTTGTTGAATGGCTTATATAACACATTTATTTACAGAAAGATATTTGCTCAACATCTTCTCAACAAACCACTCGCCAAAAGAGAAATCAACAATCGGGTGCTGTTCCTCTCTCAACTTCTCTTTTCGATTGTTGAGATTTTGTTGAGAGTGTATATTGTTTATTGTCAGCATAGTTATATCCTTATTCATCAATTCAACAAAAAAAAGAATGATATTACAGGGATTCAAGTTGTTCCCTCGTGACAGAATAGAAACGACCGACCCGTTTTACAGGCTCATACCGACACTCCCGATTGTAGTTGAATTGGTAGGTGGTATAGGTCAGTCCGTTGGGTGCAGGCGTAAGTTTCCAACACTCCTGCAACACCTTTCGGACTTGGTGCTTCTCCACTTTTACCTGCGAGTGTACCAGCAACAGAAGAATGTCGTTGTAGCAGAACGAGAATGTGTCCGTGCCGACACTATCCATGATGTCAAGTATCAGCTCGTGCATCTCTATCTCCAGTCGGTTACGGTTGCTGCGGATTATCTTCTGCAAGGCTTCGGTATGCAACAGCGATGGAGCAAACCACATACGGCTTTCCTTTTCGGTGGATAGTGTTCTGTGTTGCAGGAAATGAAGAAAGGCGGGTATCTCCGCTTTCAGCTTTTGCAGGAAGTCGGTATCATCAGACTGCAAGCGGTCTATCTTGCGTACCCAATAGCGTGTTTCCCCTGCATCAATGATTACAGGCAAGTACTCGTTGTTGGAGCATAGCACGAACTTGGCGAAAAACGCTATCTCGTCACGGTCTTTGCCTTTGGCTTCCACCTTGTAGGAAAGTGTGGTGCTTAGGTTCTTCAACCGCTCGCTGTCCTCCCTACGGTTGAGCAGCACCTCGTCCACCACGATAAGCAGTTTGCCGGCCCAGTCGGAATTGAATTGGCTACGGAAATCCTCGTTGGTGTTAAAGGTTACATTGTTCTGAAATAGGAGTTTTAGAAAATTCAGAAATGTGCTTTTGCCTGTGTTGCGTTCCTCTGATACCAACAGCAGGATAGGCAGCTTTTGAATGGGGTACAAGTAGAGCAGTTGTAGGTAGTCCATGCCCAACTCGTATTGCTCCCCGAAGATGTGACCTACCAAAGATTGGATATGCGAGAAATCGCCCTCTTTAGGTTGGTGGTCTATCGGTTCATAGAGGTTAAGGAACTTGCCGACCACGGGATGGTAGCCGATGTGTTCGGGTACGGTGCAGAAGCCGTCATACTTGGGAACGCTGCCGATGTAGTCCTTGCCGTAGTCTTGGCGCAGGGTTTCGTTGTTCCATGCTATGCGTTTCCTTACATACCCTCCGTTCAGTTTGGGCTGCTCCACAATCTTGTAAAGCGTAGTCCCCACTCGGATGAATTCCTCCTTTGCCATGCCACCATCCGATGGCGGTCTGTGGCTGTCTTGTTGTTTGTTAGCTGACATAATCAAATGGTTTTAAGTTTGAAAAATACCAGCTACAAAAGTATAAGCATTTATCGGATAAGTTGTTACGCAAAACGCGGCAGAACGGTGACAAATAGCCCCCGAAGAAAAAACTTTCAATGGTTTGGAACGGAAGTCGGGCAGGACAGACGAAAAAACTCCCAAAAAACGAATGTGGGGATTACGCTTTTCGGGAGAAAAAATTGGAGTTCCTGTTGATATGTCGGTCAGATTATATGCTGACACGCTGGCTTGATTACTCTATTCGTGACTGAATGAATGGATTCCGTCAGTCGTGCAACCAATTCAGCTACGAGAAGTATTCGGCTTTGGCTATGCCGTTGGTGTTCAGCGAAAAGAAGATGCTTGTTTTCTCTTTTCGCAAGTACAGTCTTTCAAGAACGGCATTGCGCACCTGCTTCGCACTGTATGTGCCGATACGGAACGCAAGGGCGATTATCGTTTCAAGGCTGTAAACCTCCATGCTGCACTTGTCGGACAGTCGGATGGTATGCCTTATCTCACACTCATTCAGAATGCCGTTCTTGCAGAGTGTCTTTATCCCTGCCCTGATAGTCGGGGCGGTTACATTGAACAACTCGCAAAGCTCCCACTCACTCATGGCGGTTGCCTGTATATCTTTCGGCATAACTACATTGCCGAACTCGTTCATTGTTATGATGTTTCTTTCCTCTTTCATTATCGTTTGATTTAAGGGTTACTGAATGGCATTGCAAATGTTCTTTTCCATATCCTCCAGTTTGTGCGACAATGTTTCCATATCCTGACTAATCTTTTGGGCTGTGATTTTTGCGTAAATTTGGGTCGTTTTTATGTTGGTATGTCCCAAAAGTCGGCTGACGGTTTCAATGGGTACTCCGTTGGATAACAGCACAGTGGTCGCTGCCGAATGTCTTGCTACATGATAGGTCAAGTGGACTTTTATACCGCACAACTTGGCAATGGCTTTCAGCTTCTTGTTGCAAGTCGTGTTACTCGGCATGGGGAATACTTTATTATCTCTTGTCATACCCCTGTACTTCTCTATTATCTTTCGGGGAACATCCAACAATCGGATATTGGATTCCGTGTTAGTTTTCTTTCTTCGGGTGATAATCCACAGATTTCCGTCAAAGAATGTTTGCAGGTTGTCTTCCGTAAGGTTCTTGACATCGGAATATGCCAAACCTGTAAAGGTGGAGAACAGAAATAAATCCCTGACAAGCTCGTGTGTCTTGTCGGGCATATCGGTGTTCATCATTGTGTGTATCTCCTCTCTCGTAATATACCCTCTGTCCACGCTTTCGGGAGAGTTGATGTACCCTGCAAAGGGATTGAACGGCAGACGACCGTCATTCCTCGCTATGGAAATAATGTGTTTCAGCACAATCATGTAGCCCCAAATGGTATTGGTGCGGCATTTTTTCTCAGTACGCAGGAAATACTCGAAGTCGTTGATGAACGAGAGGTTCAACTCTTTTAACGGAATATCTTCACGCTTGTAGGTATGGGGTAGGAACTCACGGATGTGCTTGCAGACGGTAACATAACGTCGGAATGTTCCTTTTGCCCTGCTGTGTCCCACTTTCTTGGCAAATTCGCTGTTGTGTTGTTCAAACAGTTTTAGCAAGGTTTCCTGTTTGATACCGATGCCGAGATAGGCATCTTTCAACTTGGCAGCAGTGACATAACCGTCCGTCTGCATCAACTCTTGATAACGGCGGTTTATCTCCACTCTGATTTTGTCAACGGCACGGTTGATTCTTTGCGCTTCGGCACTCTTACCCGAAGCACGGTTGTTCTTCACGTCCCACAGGCGCAAGGGAACATCCATCTTGCAACTGAACTGCTTAATCTCTCCATCCACCGTAATGCGACACATCAAAGGCAGGTTGCCGTTGGGTTTCTCACTGCCTTTCTTCACGTAGAACAATACCTTAAATGTACTTCTCATAACTCACTTTTTTTTGGTTACAAAATTAATTCATAGTGAGTTACCGACAGATACGACACATAACGCCAAACGATGCAAAATTTAGGTTTCGCAAGAAATTTGCATCATCGCACGGGTAATGATAAAGTAACTGAACTTTTGCTGCGTTTGTCCATATTCTGTCTCTTCTTGGCTTTTGAACAAGAGAAAAATATAGCGTAACGAACGCTTTTTCAGTCTGTTCGCTACGCTTTACTCAAATTTGCTATTCCGTTAGGTGTTTATTTTAAACTACAAATTTATCCATAATGAAAAAACAGTTCATATCCCTATGTATGGCATGGTGGGCCGTCACCGGATGGGCCTCGCCCCACACGTTCCAAGTGTCGTCGCCCGACCGCAACTATGTGTTCACTTTCACGCAGGAAGAGCCGGAAGGCAAAACACGGATGTATTACACCTTATCTTATAAAGGCAAAGAGATTGTCCACCGTTCGGAACTGGGTGTGGAAATCGAAAACAAACTCTTGGAGAGCGCGTTGGGTATCGAAAATGACGCCTGTAGGAACTGGAGGGACAACCTGACATTCATCGGGGCAGACTCGGCCTCGCACGACGGAACATGGCAACCCTTATACGGCGAACGCAAAGAAATCCCGGACCGCTACCGCAGCCTGCAAATCAAATTCAGAAAAGGGGAAGCACCAGCAAGCGAAGTGACAGGCGGTTACGACCGTTCACGCACTTATTTCATGAACGTGGAAGTGCGGGCTTACAACGAAGGAGTGGCCTTCCGTTATCATTTCCCGGTCACCAGCAACGGGCTGTTCCTGCACATTACAGACGAACTCACCGAATTTGCCATGCCGGAGGGCACCATGGCCTGGCACGAACCGTGGGCACAGGCTCCCGTCTCCCTGCTTCCGTTAGAGGGCTGGGAAGGCGAAAGCGAACGCCCCCTGACGATGAAACTGGGGAACGGCCTGACGGTCTCCCTCGGAGAAGCCCGCATGGTGGATTACGTACGCACCAAGTTCGCCCTCGCTTCCGGGAAGGCTCACACGCTGAAAACCTCCATGTACGACTGTGCCGACATCATCACGCCCTACGACACGCCGTGGCGCGTCATCATGGCAGCGGAACGCCCCGTGGACCTGATAGCCCACAACTTCATCTACCTGAACCTGAACGAACCGAATGTCCTGCAAGGGGACTTGTCTTGGATCAGGCCGGGAAAGACATTCCGTAGCGGACTCTCGCAGAAAGAAGCACTGGCCGCCGTGGACTTCGCCGCCGAACGCGGACTGCAATACGTCCATCTGGATGCCGGGTGGTACGGACCGGAAATGAAGATGGAGAGCGACGCGACCCGTATATCCGAAAGCAAAGACCTGGACATCAAGGCCATCTGCGACTACGCCTCCACGAAAGGCATCGGCGTATGGCTTTACGTCAACCAACGTGCCCTCGTCCAACAAATAGACCGGCTGCTGCCTCTTTATAAAGAATGGGGCGTGAAAGGCATCAAGTTCGGTTTCGTGCAAGTAGGCAACCAATTCTGGACCATCTGGCTGCACAAAGCCGTCCGCCAATGCGCCGACTACGGCATCATGGTAGACATACACGACGAATACCGCCCCACGGGCGTGAGCCGTACCCTGCCCCACCTGATGACACAGGAAGGCATCGCCGGCAACGAGACCATGCCGGACGCGCGCCACAACACCATCCTGCCGTTCACCCGCTTCCTTTGCGGCCCGGCCGACTACACCCCTTGTTACTTCAACGCGAGGGTGAAGAACACGCACGCCCATCAACTGGCCATGCCCGTCGTCTATTACAGCCCCGTCACTTTCCTCTATTGGTACGATACTCCGTCGCTGTATCAAGGCGAAAAAGAACTGGAATTTTGGAAAAACGTACCGACCACATGGGACGAGACCTACCCGATAGACGGAGAACCGGGCGAATACATTGCCATGGCACGACGCAGCGGAGAGAAATGGTTCGTGGGCGTAATGAACGGACTGGAAGCCCAGAAGCTGACCATCCCGACCGTTTTCCTGCTCCCTAAAAAGAAATACACGCTCACCCTCTATCAGGATGACCCGAAAATGGAAACACGTACGAAAGTAGCCGTGTCACGGAAGACCATCAAAGGGGGCGACAGTATCCGTCTCGACTTACTAGCCAGCGGAGGGGCAGCCATGGAGATTGAGCCGCTGCCATAATGTCATTTTGTCAGGACAGCCCTGCGAGAATCGTTTATTTCGGCGCGAATCCCTGCTCCTTGGGATTCGCGCCATTTTCGTACACTTTCGCAGATACAACATGTCAGCCTTCATCGCCTTTCGTTGGCATGCGGACAAAGGCCACGGTCAACCCTGCGCACAAAGTCACTCAGCCGTCTACCGGAATGAGTCAAAAGGCGAATAAATGAAAGTTGGAAAAGGAAAGGAAATCCTCTTGAAATAGAGAAAAACAAAGCCGTTACGGGACAAAAAAGTCCCTTCGGCACCGCCATAATGAAACGTTCTCCGCACAACTTCCAGAAGTCATGCGGAGAACTTTTTTTCGCTTTCAGCCAAACGATTTTCCGTTCGGCTGAGAAAAAATCGTTTTTGAGCGGAAAAAACAGTCAGATTCTGCATATTATACGAATATTTATTCAAAACGAACATCTTACCGGTCCGTTTTTTCGGTTTATCCATCGGCTTAAAACGATTATTCGCTTACGTTTTGTCTGATGAAGGAATGAAGTTCCTTGCTTTTTGTCCACAGGCGTTCTTTCACGACAGCCACGGACGCGCCCCTTCTACTCCCGGACGATATAAAAACTCCGTTCCACGGGTTCAGCCGTCTGTACCCGTCCGGCCAATCCGTATTGCCAGGCCACAACCGTCACTTTCACAGGAAACTTGGCACGGGGCGGAATCCGCGTCAGGCGCAAGTTTGTCCCTTCCACCTCGGCCGGACCTTCTTTCACGTAATAACGCACCGGCAAGCCGCAATCCGACGTGGCGTGAAGCGGAACGGTCTCCGTCCCTTCCGTCACATCCGCGATGCCCGGAAAAAGCAAATATTGCCTGCGACCCTCCGTGAGAGGATAAGGAAGGCGGACGTTCAGTTCC
>ENA-OPCA01002318-OPCA01002318.1-human-gut-metagenome-genome-assembly--contig:-NODE-2318-length-12162-cov-3.689436_pt1 | contig 12162 bp, 7 predicted proteins | sample MGYA00241076_ERZ501468 | MGnify/ENA primary metagenome ERZ501468 (study PRJEB25962, sample SAMEA2042633) | human gut metagenome | biome: human gut; feature: human-associated habitat; material: faeces... | reverse complement strand
AACAAGGACAGCATGTACAACACGCCTCCCTGCTGGTGCATCTACATGACCGGTCTGGTGCTCAAGTATCTGGAAAACGACATCGGCGGTCTTGCCAATATGCAGAAGATCAACGAAGCCAAGGCCAAGGTACTGTACGACTATCTGGACGGGCAGGAGTTCTTCACGAACCCTGTGGAGCACCGCTACCGCAGCACCATGAACGTCACCTTCACCAGCCCTAACCCGGACATGGACAAAAAGTTCTGCGCCGAGGCCGCCGAGGCGGGCTTTGTGAACCTGAAGGGCCACCGTCTGGTAGGCGGTATGCGCGCTTCCATCTATAACGCCATGCCTGCCGAGGGCGTGGACAAGCTGGTGGACTTCATGGAGAAGTTCCGCAAAGAGAATGCATAAAGAGGGGTTTCAGATATGTACACCATCAAAACGCTCAACGCCATCAGCCCGGTGGGGCTGGCAAAGCTGCCCAAGAACCAGTTCGATGTCTCGGTGGATGCCGATGCTCCGGACGGTATTCTGGTGCGCAGCGCCGACCTTTTGAACACTACCTTCAACGATAACCTGCTGGCTATCGCCCGCGCCGGTGCCGGTGTGAACAACATCCCGCTGGAGCGCTGCAGCGAGCAGGGCATCGTGGTGTTCAACACCCCGGGTGCCAACGCCAACGCCGTGGCAGAGCTGGTCGTCGGGATGCTCATTGCGGGCAGCCGCAACGTGGCAGCCGCCGCCCAGTGGTGTCAGGGATTGGCTGGTGACCCCGCCATGGCCAAGAGCGTGGAAAAGGGCAAAAAGCAGTTTGTGGGCAACGAGATCAAGGGCAAGACCCTTGGCGTCATCGGTCTGGGTGCCATCGGCTCCCGGGTGGCAAACTGCGCCATCGAGCTGGGCATGGAGGTCTACGGCTACGACCCCTACATCTCCATTGATGCCGCCTGGAACCTGAGCAGTCAGGTACACCATTGCGTGAACCTGAACGACATGCTGCCCCTGTGCGACTACATCACCATCCATGTGCCCTACCTGCCCACCACCAAGGACACCATCAACGCCCAGACCCTTGCCCTGTGCAAGGACGGCGTCAAGATCCTGAACTACGCCCGCGGCGAGCTGGTGAACACCGCCGCCCTGCTGGAAGCCATGGATAGCGGCAAGGTGTCCGGCTACATGACCGACTTCCCCTCCGAAGCCATTCTCGGCCATCCCGGCATCGTGTGCACCCCGCACCTTGGCGCTTCCACCCCGGAAGCCGAGGACAACTGCGCCGTTATGGCGGCGCAGGAGCTGAGCGACTACCTGCGCAACGGCAACATTGCCCACTCGGTCAACCTGCCGGAGGTGCACCAGCCCCGCGCCGGCGGCAAGCGCATCTGCATCATCCACAAAAACGAACCGGGCATGATCAGCCAGATCACCGCCCTGACCACCGAAGCCGGCCTGAACATCGAAAACATGGTGAACAAGAGCAAAAAGAACATGGCCTACACCATGCTGGACGCCACCGGTGCCGTGGATGCCCGCCTGAGCGAGAAACTGAGCAGCATCCCCGCCGTGATCCGGGTACGCATCCTGTAAGCGGGAAAGCAGCGGACAGGCTGCGAATCATAGAATAAAGATCCCCCTGCAAGCCTTTAAGTGCCTGCAGGGGGATTTTTGTGCTCCTACTATTCCGCGTTACACCCCAAAGAACTCTTTGGCAATGTCGGCGCTGCGCTTGGCATCCTTGGCGTACCAGTCCGCGCCGATCTTCTCAGCGTATTCCGGGGTCAGCACGGCACCGCCCACCATGATCTTGCAGTCCAGCTGCGCCGCGTGCAGGGCGGCGATAGTCTCCTCCATGCTTTTCAGGGTGGTGGTCATCAGGGCCGAAAGCCCTACCAGATGCACGTCCTTTTCCCGCACGGTGTCCACCACCGTCTCCACCGGCACGTCCCGGCCAAGGTCCAGCACCTCAAAGCCGTAGTTTTCCAGAATGACCCGGACGATGTTCTTGCCGATGTCGTGCACATCGCCCTTGACGGTGGCAAGGACGATGCGTCCCTTGCTGGCGCTTCCTTCGCCCTTTTGGGCAATGGCGGTCTTGATCTCCTCAAAGGCGCTCTGGGCGGCGCTGGCGGCCTGCAGCAGCTGCGGCAGGAACAGGGTGCCTTTTTCGTACTTAGCACCTACGATGTCCAAAGCGGGGATCAAGGCTTCGTCCACCACCTCCAGCGGCTGCTTTTCCGCCAGCAGGGCGCGGGTATGGGCAGCGGCGTCACCCTTCAAGCCCTTTTCCACCGCTTTCATCAGGGCAGCGTAGGGGCCGGTAAGCTCTGTTTCGGCAGCACTGGCGGCAGGCGCGGCTTTGGCAGCCTGCGCCAGCGCGGTGCTGGCGGGCACACGGTCGGCAAAGCGTGCAATGTACTTTGTGCTCTGCTTGTCCCGGTTGGTCAGCACGTTGTAGGCGTACACCGCCGCCATCATCTCCTCGCTGGAAGGGTTCATGATGGCAAGGTCCAGCCCGGCGTACATCGCCATGGTCAGGAAGGTGGTGTTCAGGTAGGTGCGGCAGGGCAGACCAAAGCTGATGTTGGACACGCCCAGCACGGTGCGCACTCCCAGCTCCTTTTTGCAGGCTTCCAGCGCCTGCACCGTGGCAAGCACATCCTCCTGCTGGGCACTGGCGGTCAGGGTAAGGCAGTCGATGTAGATATCCTCCCGGGGGATGCCCGCTGCCAGTGCCGCTTCGGTGATGCGGCGGGCAATGGCCACGCGGTCTGCGGCCTTGGGCTGGATGCCTTTTTCGTCGATGGCCAGCCCCACGATGGCGGCTCCGTACTTCTTGCACAGCGGCAGGATGGCGGCAAGCTTTTCCGGCTCGCCGTTGGTGGAGTTGACGATGGGCTTGCCGTTGTACACCCGCAGACCCCGCGCCAGCGCTTCCACGTTGGAGGAATCCAGCTGCAGGGGCAGGCTGGTCACGCTTTGCAGTGCCTTGACCACCTGCTCCATCAGCACCGGCTCATCCACGCCGGGTGCGCCCACATTCACGTCCAGAACCTGTGCTCCGGCTTCTGCCTGACTGACGGCCTGTTCCAGCACATAGTTCATGTCGCCCTCCCGCAGTGCCTGCTGGAAGCGCTTTTTGCCGGTGGGGTTGATGCGCTCGCCCACCACCGTGATGCCGTCCACCGTAACGGTGTCCACCGGGGTGCACAGCACTGAGGGCATCCGGTGCGCGGGACGCCCCGGGGTGCAGCCTGCAAAGGTGCCGTTGAGCAGCTTGATGAACTCCGGGGTGGTGCCGCAGCAGCCGCCGGCGGCAAACAGGTGCAGCTCCCGGTAGGGCTTCATCTGCAAGGCGAACAGCTGCGGGGTAATGTCGTAGCCGCTGCCGTCGGCCCGGGGCAGGCCCGCATTGGGCTTGACGAACACCGGAAAGTCGCCGGGCACAGCCTCTGCCAGACGCTTTGCCATGGGGAAGATCTCCTTGGGGCCCAGTGAGCAGTTGATGCCCACCGCGTTGGCACCCAGGCCACGGGCGGTCACGCCGAAGCTTTCCACCGTGCAGCCGGTAAAGGTGCGCCCGCCGGCTTCAAAGCTCATGCTGGCTAAGATAGGCAGGCCGCTGTTTTCCTTTGCGGCCAGCAGAGCGGCTTTCAGCTCGTACAGATCGGTAAAGGTCTCAAAAAAAATGAGGTCGGCCCCGGCGGCAGCGCCTGCCCGGACGATGCGGGCGTACTCGCTCACTGCATCCTCAAAGGCCAGCGTTCCGCTGGGTTCCAGCAGTTCTCCCAGCGGGCCGACATCCAGCGCGGTCAGGGCACCGTAGGGCGCACAGGCGCGCTTGCAGTTGGCGATGCCCGCCGCAATGATCTCTTCCAGACTGTAGGCGCTGCCCGCCAGCTTGTGGGCCGATGCGCCAAAGGTGTTGGCGTTGACGATGCGGCTGCCCGCAGCGGCATACTTGGCATGGATGCTCTCGATCAGCTCCGGGTTCGTGATGTTCAGCTCCTCCGGCTTTGCACCCAGCTTCAGGCCCGAAGCCTGCAGCATGGTGCCCATGCCGCCGTCCAGCAGGACGGTATTGCTCTGCTTGAAAAGTTCACTCGCTTGCACAGGTCTTTCCCCTCTTTCTATACTCACACCGGGTGCGCAGCACGCAGTGGCCGCACCCGGCCAGTTTTCCCTTTACCGGGTGGCCGCTGACCCCCAGAATGGCCGTCACGCTCTTGCGCGGGGTCATCAGGTTGGTATCGGTCACACACAGGCCCGCCCGGCGCACCGTATCCAGCGCGTTTGCCACCAGCGGCTGTACTGCAATATCCCAGTCACCGTAGCCGGGCGAAAACCGCCCGGTCAAATACTTTCCCTCTTTTGCGGCCCACTGGCGCAGCTCTGCTTCGGCTGCGTCTGCGGCCTGCTCGGCCAGCGCGCTGCCCAGTGCGTCGGACGCAACGCCCGCCGCGATATCTCCCACACCGGCACGGCGGATCTGTGCATCCACGCCGGGGCCCAGCGTCACAGCCAGCAGCACCGCCTGCGGACAGTTTTCCAGATGCTTCATCACATCCCCACCCCGCAGGATGCCTGCTTCGGCAAGGGCAGCCGTGTCCGCTTCCAGCCAGACCGCCCGGGGCGTTGCCGCCGCCAGCAGCGGCATGGCGCATGTTTCCAACAGGGTCATGGTGCGGTCGTCCGGTTCCCCTCTGGCCCCGAAATACCGCGCTGCCTGTGCTGTATCGATCGCCGCCGGTTTTGCCAGCACCAGCGGCTGCGGTGCACCGATCATCCGCCGCACCTCCTTGCTTTTTTGAAATAAAGTGGTCTTAAGTATACCGCACCTGTGGGATTTTATCAATCCCGCAGAGCGGCGGATAAAAGAAAACTCCCTCAGTCACAGCTCACGCCGTGCCAGCTCCCTCAAGGAGGGAGCCTCTGTCGAAAAGGTAAACTTTTCGGTTTTGCCAAAGGCCCCATCCCAGAGGGGGTTGTCTGTGAAGCAGACTGGGGGAGTTCATTCTTTATTTGATGCAGCTGGAACAGGGCGTATAGCCTGCTTCCACGGCTTCCTGATAGCTGGAGAAGAGGATCTGGTTCTTCTCTGCCGGCAGGTTCGGGCAGGTAGGCAGATGGAACTTTTTGCTGTTCACATTGCCGATGTACGCCTGCTGGGCCGTGCTGGATGCCGCCGGGTCGGTGGGGTTCAGCGCGGAATCTGCCGCAAAGTGCTCGGTGCCCACGGTGTAGTTCTGGCCGTCACTGCCAATGGTGATGGTGCCCTGCAGGTCGGTGCGGTACACATCCACCCCGGCATCCCGCAGGATGCTCAGCGTTTCCTCGTGCGGGTGGCCGTACTTGTTGTTCACGCCGCAGGAAATGATGCCCATTTCCGGCAGCACCGCGTTCAGGAAGAGGTAGCTGGTGGAGGTGCTGGAGCCGTGGTGGCCCACCTGCAGCACCTCGGCCCTGAGGTTCGCGCCGCTGTTCACAAGGTCAGTCTCCGCAGTCTTTTCCATGTCGCCGGTCAGCAGGAAGCTGGTGGAGCCGTAGTCGATGCGCAGCACAATGGAGGTATCGTTGGTGTCGCTGTACTGTGCCACCGGGCCAAGCATGGTCACGGTAGCGCCGCCCAGCGGCCACATCGTGCCCACGGCGGGCACCTCTACCTGCAGGCCCTGCTGTTGGGTGTACTTGACAAAATCCTGAAAGCACTTGGTGGAGGCATCGGCCACCGGGCTGTACACATGGTACGCCGGGAAGTAGGCCAGTGCGGCAGCCAAGCCGCCTACATGATCCTCATGCGCGTGGGAGCAGAACACATATTCCAGCTGTTCCACCCCCTGACTCTGCAGGTAAGAGACAATGAGACTGCCGTCGTCCACATTGCCGCCGTCGTAGAGCATGAACTGTCCGTCGCATTCCACCAGCACACTCAGCGCCTGACCCACATCGATGAAATGCACCTCCAAGGGTGCGTCCACCGTATCCACAGCCGCCGCAGCAGAAGCGGACGGGTTCGGCACTACATCGGCGCTTCCGCCCGGGACGGACGGCAGCCCGCTGCAGCCCGCAAGGCTCAGCACTAGGGCGGCGGCAGCGGCCAGCGCAGCAAGGCGCTGCCACAGGCCTTTCTTAGGCGCGTTTACTTTTTCTTCTTTCCAGTTTTCCACGTTGTGTTCTCTTTCTGTTGATCGTTTTTTGGCTTGCGCGCGGGTGCCGAATGGGGCGCAAAGCGTGCGCCGGGGCTGGGCGCACGGCCTGTCGGTGCAGCGGCACGGCTCTGGCCGTGGGCAGGCTTGCCGTTATGACCCTTCTGGTTCGGGCGCACCGTATAGGTGCCGTCATTGTGGATCGTCACATCGGCGGCTTCGGCCCGGCGGGCAGAGCGCTGCACGGCGCGGCGGCCTGCGGCGGGCACCAGCAGGGGGATCAGGTCCTCCCGGTGGGTCATCTTCAGCGCCTTGACTACCTTCTCGGCGTTGCGAGGCTCGTAGTATTGCAGCAGCGCCCGCTGCAGCGCCTTGCCCTCGGGGGTCTTTTCCACGAACACCGGCTTCAGGGTGTAGGGGTCCAGCCCGGTGTAGAACATGCAGGTGCTCACGGTGCCGGGGGTGGGGTAGAAATCCTGCACCTGCTCGGGCTGGCGGCCGCGGCGGTTGAGATACTCCGCGAGCGCCACGGCGTCGGAGAGTGTGCTGCCGGGGTGCGAGCTCATGAGGTACGGCACGACGTACTGTTCCTTATCATACTTGTTGTTGAGCTGGCGGTATTCGTCCATAAAGCGCTCATACGTGCCGATGTGGGGCTTGCCCATGTAGTCGAGCACGGTGTCGATGCAGTGCTCGGGCGCGACCTTGAGCTGACCGGAGATGTGGTAGCGCACAAGCTCGCGGAAGAACGCGTCGTTGTCGTCGCAGAGCATATAGTCGTAGCGGATGCCGCTGCGCACGAATACCTTCTTTACGCCGGGGATCTGGCGCAGCTTGCGCAGCAGGGTGAGATAATCGGAGTGGTCGGCGTCGATGTTCGGGCAGGGCGTCGGCGCAAGGCACAGCCGGTTCGGGCACATACCGCGCTCCTTCTGCTGCTTGCACGACGGGTGACGGAAATTCGCCGACGGACCGCCGACGTCGGACACGTAGCCCTTCCAGAGCGGGTGGTGCGTCATGGCCTCGACCTCACGGATGACGCTCGCGTGGCTGCGGCTCGTGATCATGCGCCCCTGATGGAACGCCAGCGCGCAGAAATTGCACCCGCCGAAGCAGCCGCGGTTGTGGATCACGCTGAAGCGCACCTCCTCGATCGCGGGCACGCCGCCGAGCGGCTCGTACATCGGGTGCCACTCGCGGGTGTAGGGCAGGTCGGCCACGCGGTCGAGCTCCTTGGTGTCGAGCGGCATGGCGGGCGGGTTGATGACGAGATAGCGCCCCTCACACGGTTGGATCATGGCGCGGCCGCGGATGGGGTCGTGCTCGGCGTATTCGGTGCGCGTGGCCTCGGCATAGAGGCGCTTATCATCGCGCACGTCCTCGAACGACGGGAGCGTGATGTGGTCAAATTTGCACACGGAGGGGTCACGCGTGATGTAGCCCGTGCCGGGGATGTCGGTCATCGTGTGCACGGACTGCTTTTTCTTCAGCCGGTGAGCGATCTCGATCGTCGCGGCCTCGCCCATGCCGTAGACCAGCAGGTCGGCCGGGGCGTCAAAGAGGATGGCGCGGCGCACGGAATCGTCCCAGTAGTCATAGTGCGCAAAGCGGCGCAGGCTCGCCTCGAGTGAGCCGAGAATGATCGGCACATCGGGGCCGAAGGCCTCGCGCGCACGGTTGCAGTAGACGATGGCGGCGCGGTCGGGGCGGCAGCCGGTGCGCTTTCCGGGGGAGTAAAAATCCTCGCTGCGGCGGCGCTTGGCGGCGGTGTAGTGCGCGACCATGGAGTCGAGATTGCCCGCGCCGATGAACACGCCCAGCCGCGGCCGGCCCATGGCGCGGAAGGCCTCCGCATCGTGCCAGTCCGGCTGTGCGAGCACGGCTACACGCAGCCCCTCGGCCTCGAGCACGCGGCTGATGACCGCCGTGCCGAAGCTTGGGTGGTCAACATAGGCGTCGCCGCCGACGACGAGCGCATCGTACCACCACCAGCCGCGCTCGTGCATCTCCTCGGCGGAGACGGGCAGAAAATCACACCGATCCATGTGTCACCGTCCTGTGGATGAGCCGCCCCATGAGCAGCAGACGCTCGCGCACGCCGGGATCGCGCCCGAGCTGCACGAAGCCGCTGCGCCGGTAGAAGGCAATGGCGCGGGCATTGTTTTCCGACACGTGCAGGCGCACGGTGTTGCGGTCGTGATTTTCATAAAACCAGAACGCATAGCCCAGCAGCTGGATCGCCCAGCCGCGGCCGCGGTATTCCGGCAGCATATACAGCAGACTGATCCAGCCGCAGCCGGTCTGCTCGTCGCGCGCGGGGTCGAGCTCGACCAGACCGACCACGGTGTCCCCGCTGAGCACGCGCACGACGGAGCCGGGGTGCTCCTGCGCGTGCTTGGCTGCGCTGCGGGCGTAGAGCTCGGGCACGAAGCCCTCGTCCGAGCCGTGCACGTTGCACCACGCATCGCGGTAGCACTGCAGGTAAAACGCCTCGTCGTGCGGGAACGTGAGCTGCTCGTAGCGCAGGTTTTCCGCGCCGCTGCCGCTGCCGCGCCACCAGGTCTGGCGGCCGAACGTGCTCAGCGCGGGCGGGAGGTGGCGGTTGTCGTTATAATACTCCACGGTCGTGCGCTCCCCGTCGACGAGCAGCAGGCTCACGGACGTGTTGTCGCCGTAGGGCAGGGTGGACATCTCGCTGTTCGGGATGCCCAGCACGGTGCACAGATAGGCACGGATGGCCATGCCGTGGCTCACGACGGCGACGGCCTGCCCGTCGTGCCGCGCGGCGAGATCCTGGATCGCGCGCGTCATGCGTTTTTGCACCTCGCGGATCGGCTCGCCCCCGGGCACGGACCACTTTTCGGGGTCGGTGTTGAAATAGCGCATCTGCTCGGGGAACTCATGCTCCACGTCGCCCCAGGCGCGCCCCTCCCACACGCCCATGCAGATCTCCGCCAGGCGCGGCGTGGCCACGGCCGGAACGTCGTGATAGCGCGTGATCGCCTCGGCTGTCACGCGCGCGCGCGACAGATTGCTGCAGTAGAGCGCATCAATGTGCTCGTGCCGGAATCGCTGCGCGAGCGCGTCGATCTGCTGCAGACCGAGTGCGGTGATGCTGCCGTCCCAGTGGCCTTGAATGCGGCGGTAGAGGTTGCCCTCTGCCTCCGCGTGCCGGATCAGATAAATTTTCGTCATTGCGCGCCTCCAAAACTTGACCATAGTGGAATCATACAGTATAATAATCTGAATCCGCACATGTCATTTGTGCGGGAATGTGTCAACGCCTGTACGCACGCATTATACCGTGTTTTTGCGGTGCGCACAAGTGCTTTGGAGGGCAAAGTGAAAGTAATCCACCTCATCAGCGGGGGCGACACCGGCGGCGCCCGGACGCATGTTTACTCCCTGCTGAAATATCTCGGTCAGATCATCGACGTGCAGCTCGTGTGCTTTCGCGGCGGCGATTTTGCCGACGGTGCGGCCGCGCTCGGCATCCCGACGATGGTGCTCGACAGGGGCTTTGCGGCCAATCTCGGCGCGCTCAAAAAGCTGATCCGCGCGGGAGAGTACGATCTGGTACACTGCCACGGCTCCATGGCCAACGTCATGGGCGCCCTGCTGCGCCGGAGCGTGCGCGTGCCGGTCATCAGCACCGTGCACAGCGACTACCGGCTGGACTATCTCGGCCGGCCGTTCGCCCGCGCCGTCTACGGCACGCTCAATATCTGGGCCCTGCACCAGCTCGATTACCGCGTGTGCGTGTCCGACCCCATCCGCCAGCGGCTGATCGACCGCGGCTTTGAGCCGAACCGGCTCTTTTCCATCTACAACGGGCTCGACTTTTCCCACGTCGTGCCCAAGACCGACCGCGCGGCATATTTTGCGCAGTTCGGATATACCGTCCACGAGGGCGACGTGATCGCGGGCATCGCCGCGCGGCTTGACCCCGTCAAGGACATCCCGACGCTCATCCGCGCCGTGGCGCTGGCGCAAAAGGCCTGCCCGCAGCTGCGCCTCGCCATTGCGGGCGAGGGCATGGAGCGCAAAAAGCTCGAGGCACTCGCAGCGGAGCTCGGCATTGCCGACAGCGTCTTTTTCCTCGGCTGGGTCAACGACCTCGACAGCTTCTACGGCGCGCTCGACATCAACACCCTCTCGTCTCTGTCGGAGGCGTTTCCCTATGCGCTGCCCGAGGGGGCACGCGCGCATCTGGCCACCGTCGCGTCCAATGTCGGCGGCGTGCCGGCCATCATCGAGCACGGCGTGACCGGCCTGCTCATCGAGCCCGGCGACGTGCGCATGCTCGCGGCCTACCTCGCGCGCTTCGCGCTCGATGCCGATTACCGCCATGAGATGGGCGAGGCGCTCTACCGGCGCGGCAAGGCCGACTTTTCCGAGGAGGCCACCGGCCTGCGCCAGCTGGAGATCTACAACACCGTCTTTCGCATGGAGCGCAACCGGCGCGACGGCACGCGCGACGGTGTGCTCATCTGCGGGGCCTACGGCTTTGGCAACACCGGCGACGACGCGATTCTGCAGGCCATCATCGGCGAGATGCGCCGCATCGATGCGCATATGCCCGTGACCGTGCTCTCCCGCCGGCCGAAGGACACCCAGCGCGCGTTCGGCGTCAACGCCTGCCACCGGTTCGGCGTGTTTGCCATCCGGCGCGTCATGCGCCGCAGCCAGCTGTTCATCAGCGGCGGCGGCAGCCTCATGCAGGATGTTACGAGCCGCCTGAGCCTGTGGTACTATCTCAGCACGATCCGCATGGCACACGGCTGCGGCTGCAAGGTGCAGATGTACGGCTGCGGCATCGGCCCGATCGTCTATGCGCGCGACAAGAAGATGGCCGCGCACGTCATCAATACCTGCGTCGACAAGATCACGCTGCGCGAGCCGGACAGCCGGGAGACGCTCCGGGACTTCGGTGTCACGGTGCCGGAGGTCATCCTCGCGTCCGACCCCGCGCTCACGCTGCCGGCTGCCGAGCACAGCCGCATCGACAGCATCCTGCGCGCGCATGATATGGACATCGGCGGCAAGTATATCGGCTTCGTGCTGCGCAAATGGCCCGGCATGGAGGAAAAGGCCACCGTGTTTGCTGCCGGCGCCGTGTATGCCTATCTGAAGTACGGGCTGACGCCGGTGTTTCTTGGCATCAACTTCCGCGCCGACGGCGAGGCCGGCCAGCTCGTCACGGAGCATCTGAGCATCCCGTTTTACCGGATCGACGAGCAGATGACCTCGGGTGAGGTGATCGGCGTGCTCTCACGCATGACCGCGGTCGTGTCCATGCGTCTGCACGGGCTCATCTTCGCCGCCGGACAGGGCGTGCCGCTCATCGGCGTCGCCTATGACCCGAAGGTCACGGCGTTTCTCGACTATGTGGAGCAAAATAACTACATCCAGCTTGCGGCGCTCAACGAAAAGGACCTGTCGGACATGATCGACGCGGCCGTCGCCCTTGCCGGCAGGGGCGAGGAGATGCGCCGCCGTACCGAACTGCTCAACCGGCAGGAGGATAATAACCGCGCCACAGCCGCCCGGCTGCTGGGGAAGGAGTAAACTGTTTATGATCCGCAGTGCTGTTCTGGTTTCCGGCAAGGGAACAAAATTGCAGAGCCTGCTCGATTCCGTGTTCTTCGGCGAGATCCCGGAGCTGCAGCTCGTCGCCGTCATCTCGTCCGACGCGGGCGCCTACGCGCTCAAGCGCGCGCGCAATGCCGGCATCGAGACCGTCGTCGTCGAGCCGAGCGTGTTTCCGAACGACACGTCGTATGACATGGCCATCCGCAACAAGCTCAAGGATATGGACATTGAGCTTGTGATCAACGCGGGCTTTTACCCCGGCATCGGCCGCGAGACGGCAAAGAGCTTCCGCGGCAAGGTCATTGCGGTGCAGCCGTCGCTCGTTCCGGCGTTCGAGACGCTGCGCGGCGACGCGGTGCACGAGGCGGTGCTCGCCCGCGGCCTGAAGGTCACGGGGGCGACGGCTTACCTTGCGGATGAAAACGGCGGCATCGGCCCGGTG
>ENA-OPCA01002317-OPCA01002317.1-human-gut-metagenome-genome-assembly--contig:-NODE-2317-length-12162-cov-6.257454_pt1 | contig 12162 bp, 9 predicted proteins | sample MGYA00241076_ERZ501468 | MGnify/ENA primary metagenome ERZ501468 (study PRJEB25962, sample SAMEA2042633) | human gut metagenome | biome: human gut; feature: human-associated habitat; material: faeces... | reverse complement strand
AGAAGTAAAACCGATGGACTTTATTGTTATTCATTTTATCAAATGCAAAGTAACTTGTCAAGTCTGCTCGAATTATGTAAGAAAATAAGTCAAATAAACATTCGATTTGACAGTAATTTGGGCATTACCATGATTTACAAAAGCGCATTTTTATTCCATTCGGGGTCAATTTTGTGGTCGAGACGAAAGGAGTGAAAATTATGTCACGCAGAGGAGAAAATATCCGTAAACGCAAAGATGGTAGATGGGAAGGTCGTTACATCAAGGGGTACGACTCAAAAAAACAAAAAGCCAGATATGCTTCTGTGTATGGAAAAACCTATGCAGAAACTAAACAGAAGCTAGATGAAGCAAAATACAAAAGTAACGCAAGGGATCTTCTCAAAAGTAAGACTTCTCGTTGAATCCACTGCTTATCCATAGGATGGTCAAGGCGTGTCTGCTGGGTAAATAGCCACTCTCTGGGACGCTCCGGTGCTGGGAAAGTATACCAGTAATCAAGAATCATCTGCCAGATACTTTCAGTCAGCGGGACATAACGATCGCTGTGATTTTTTGAGTGGCGAATGTAAATCTTCATAGAGGAATGAATAATATCGGCACAACGAAGATGACAGAGTTCGTCCAAGCGCATACCGGTAGCATACAACATGGATATCGCAAGCCTGACTTTGGGTTTCTCGGAGGCAAGAAGAAAACGTTTGACATCATCCGGAGAAGGGGGCATAAGGTAAATATGTAGGAAAAACCCGGAATGGTATCTGAGTCTTATCCCAGTCTTTATGAAGCACGTAAGTCTGAAAAAACTGCAGATAAGAAATAATCATGTTGATGGTGCGGTCTGATAATCCACGTTCAGATTGAATCTGGTCAAGAAACTCACGCATTGTCTGATAAGAAGCCTGATCTGGAGAGAGTTGAAGTTTTTCCAGATATGTGAGGTAAGGTTTAATATAAGAAACATAAACACGAATTGTGTTTTGAGAGAGCTTCTTTGCATGAAGCATCTGAATAAAAGTTGAAAATAGTCCATAATAATCTCCTTTGTAATGAAATGAAAGGTAATAATACATAAGTTTCATTACAAAGAAGGTGGAGGACGAATAAAAAAATAAAATATGTAGTTGTTGAGTTTTAAAATCCATGATAACATAAGCATAGCAGTTTTGGCAGTTATGAAGTTGTTTGGTGTGGTAACTTAACAATATATCATAAATGAAAAAACTGCTATTTTTATTTTGAGAAAACTGAAATTTTCGAGAAAAAAGTAGAGGAATTATGTACCTTGCACTAGCCGTCGCGCCAGCGACTTGGTACAATGAACGGACGATGTTGGATAATTATTTGATAGCTATTGTTGCGTGAGGTGTTTTGATATGGATAAGCCGGTGGTTCGTATTTCCGTCAGAAATCTGGTGGAGTTTATATTAAGAAGCGGGGATCTTGACAACCGGGGAGGATCTTCTGACAGAGAAGCAATGCAGAAGGGCAGCAGACTGCACAGAAAAATACAGGGCAGGATGGGAAGCCATTACAGAGCGGAGGTTTCTCTTAAATATAAAACAGAATATGAAGATGTAGGTATCCAGGTAGAGGGCAGAGCTGACGGAATCTTCACAGAGGATGGACAGTGCTGGATCGATGAGATCAAGGGTGTTTATGCAGATGTCAGTCAGTTGGAAAAGCCTGTGGAGGTTCACCGTGCACAGGCAATGTGTTATGCCTGGATCTACGCACAGGAGCAAAAACCGGAGAAGATCGGAGTGCAGATGACATATGGGAATCTGGACACAGAGGAGCTTAAGTTTTTCAGAGAAGAATATACGCTGGAAGAACTCGGACTGTGGTACCAGAATCTTTTGGACAGGTATCATAAATGGATCGCATACCAGCTTGCATGGAAAAAAGAACGGAATGCGTCCATGAGTGATCTGGAGTTTCCTTTTGAATATCGTGAGGGACAGCGAAAAATCGTATCCGGTGTATATCACACTATATCCACAGAAAGACAGATTTTTGTCCAGGCACCTACAGGAGTAGGAAAGACCATGTCCACGATCTTTCCGGCAGTGAGAGCAGTTGGTGCAGGACTGGGGGAAAATATTTTCTATCTTACAGCAAAGACCATTACCAGGACTGTGGCTGAAGAAGCTTTCTCCATATTAAAGGAGCATGGACTGAAATTTAAAGTGATTACCATTACTGCGAAGGAAAAGCTGTGCTTCTGTGATAAAACAGAATGCAATCCTGAGAACTGTCTGTGGGCGAGAGGACATCTGGACAGAGTGAATGATGCTGTTTTTGAACTGTGGACCACGCAGGACAGCTATGACAGGGATACTCTGCTGGAATATGCGAAGAAATGGCAGGTGTGTCCCTTTGAAATGTGCCTGGATCTGGCAGTCTGGGTGGATGCTGTGATCTGTGATTATAATTATGTATTTGATCCCAATGTTTATCTGAAAAGATTTTTCGGGGAGGGTACTTCCGGAGAATACATTTTTCTGATCGATGAAGCTCACAATCTGGTGGACAGGGGAAGGGAAATGTACAGTGCTCATGTGGACAGAGCGGACGTACTGGAGGCGAAGAAGCTGGCTGCTGATTACAGCAAAGGTCTGGTACGAGCACTGGAAAAAGTGAACAGACAGCTTCGAATTCTGGAAAAGGAGTGTACAGAGTACGAAATCCTGCCAAATCCCGGAGCAGTTTCCCTGGGAATGCTTCAGGTGATGGGGGAGATGGATAAGCTCCTGGAGGAACTTCATGGAAAGGAACTTCCGGAGCAGCTGCTGGAATTTTACTTCTGTGTGAGAGATTTCCTGAACATTGATGAACTTCTGGATGAAAATTATGTGGTTTATACAGAAATGGGAGAAGGGGGAAAGGTGATTTTGCGGCTTTTCTGTGTAAATCCTGCAGCAAATATTCATAGATGTCTGGAAAAGGGAAAAAGTGCGGTGTTCTTTTCTGCGACTCTGCTTCCCATGGATTATTACCGTGCACTTTTAAGCACCAGAAAGGATGACTATGGGATTTATGTGACTTCTCCTTTCAGGCAGGAGAACAGGTGCATTCTCACAGGACGGGATGTGAGCAGCAGGTATACCAGAAGAGGATATGAGGAATATCACAGGATCGCATCTTACATTGCCAGAACTGTATGGACAAGAAAAGGAAATTATATGGTATTCTTTCCTTCTTATAAATTTATGGAGGATGTTCTGGAGGTGTATGAGAATGAGTTTTCAGCGGAATGGGTTCGCTGTATTTCGCAGACATCGGGAATGAATGAAAGGGAGAAAGAGGAATTTCTGGAGGAATTTTCTGCATCAGAGGGAACGCTGGTAGGATTTTGCGTGATGGGCGGGATTTTTTCAGAGGGGATTGATCTGATGGGAGAGAAGCTGATCGGAGCAATCATCATAGGGACTGGTCTTCCTCAGATTGGAACAGAAAGGGAGATCCTCAGGCAGTATTATGATAAAAAGGGTGTGAATGGATTTGATTATGCATACAGATATCCGGGGATGAATAAGGTGCTGCAGTCAGCCGGGCGTGTGATCAGAACCCAGGAGGACACAGGGATCATACTTCTGCTGGACGAGAGATTTGCAGGGAAAGATTACAGGAATCTGTTTCCTGCTGAATGGTCTGACAGGGGAAACTGTACTTTAAATACTGTGGAAGAACAGCTGGGAAGCTTCTGGAACAGGATAAGAGAAAAGAACTGAACACTGATACTGAGATTCTGGTCTTTGCTGGAAAAAAGATAAAAATCTTGCTATCCTGAATAAAACAATATATACTTTGCTTACTGTGAATGGGATGTGAAAAGAAACCGTAAAAGGAGTTTTGCATGAGAAAAAATAGACAAACAGCGAAATATCATATTAAAAGTTATATCATAGCCGGAAGTCTGGCCGGAGCCATTTCCATGGCACTGGCTTTGCCGGTTCCTGTTATGGCTGCACAGCAGAGTCTTGCATCTGTCACCGGGCAGGCACAGATTCAGCCCATGGGAGACGGAAGCGGGAAATATATGATGAAGAGTGACGGATTTTACTGTCTGGATGTGAACGGTGCCGGAAGTACCCAGGCAGAGATCCATTATTTTCAGGATTATGAGATAGACGGAACTGTATTTGACGGATATTATTACCATGATGCAGATGGGAAATTCAAAGCTTGCAGTCCTCATATGGAGCATCTGAAAGGTGTTGCAGTGTTTGGGGATAAGACAGATGAGGAAGCTGATACGCAGAATGCCCAGGAGGCAGAGAAATTTGACGGATATTACTTTGTGAACAATCTGGGGCGTCTGTCAGCAGCACCGCAAGTAAGGTATATTGACAATCTGGCAATAGACGGGATTACTCTGAATGGATATTATTATTTTGATGAAAATGGCAGACTGGTAACCGAGCCAGGTATCCATTCACTTGAGATGGACTGTTATGAAATGAATTTTGACGGAAGCTATTATTTTGGCGGTACAAATGGCACCCTGCTTCAGGAAAGCACAGTGACGGATGATGGTTTTATTGTGGATGATACGGGAAAGATCGTGAATATGGATGATCTTGGGATAGATAATCTAAAGCCCCAGCTTGAGAAGATGCTGTCCGGATATCAGGGAACCTGGAGTGTTTATGTGAAAGACCTTAATGAAGAAAAGGAAATCCTGATCAATGATACTTCCCTTTATTCTGCAAGTCTGATCAAAGCCTTTGTAATGGCAAAGACCTATGAGGACATGGAGCAGGTAAAGGCAGATGAGGCAAAGAAATTAAATACTGCAGATACAAAAACTGTAGATGTAAAATTAAATGACCTGCTGTGGAATATGATCACAGTCAGTGACAATGAATCCTGCAATGAACTGGTGAAGCTTCAGACAGATTCTCTTGATTTCAAAAAAGGTGCGGAGGATATTAACAAATATCTGGAAAAAGAGGGCTATACAGAGACAAGTGTGCAGCACACCCTCCATCCTGCAGCATCCGCACAGGAGAGTCTGGGTGGCAGAAACATGACTTCTGTAAAAGATTGCGGCACTCTGCTTGAAAAAATCTACAAGGGGGAATGTGTCAGCAAAGAGGCGTCAGAAGAAATGTTAAATCTTCTGTCAAATCAGGAAAACACCTGGAAAATCCCCCAGGGACTTCCGGATGGAATAAAATCTGCCAACAAGACCGGCGAGACAGACCAGGATCAGCACGATATCGCAATTGTCTATGGCGAAAAGACAACTTATATCCTATGTGTGATGTCTGAAAACTGCCCGGAGAGTACGGCGGTGACGAACATACAGAATATTTCAAAGATTGTATATAATTATTTGAACCTGTAGCCGCCAGACCTGCGCGGAATGATTGATTTTTACAGGAAAATCATGTATAATACCAACGAACTATGCCTATAGAAAAAAGTTTAACCGAATCAGGCTGTGAAACAACTATTCAATTATGAGCAGGTAGTCAGGTGGATGATTTTATCCGCTTGATTCAGGAAAGTCAGGAGGAAGAATTTAAATGCGAGTTGATGCGGACGATTTTGCCCGACCTTGCAGCTGCGGCAGGGAACACCAGATTGCAGTGAAAGAGATTTTGATAGAAGCCGGAGCTGTAGAGAAGCTTGAAGAAGAGATGTCAGAGGGAATGCTCAGAGAGTACATATCCCCGCTGGTCATCTGCGATACCAATACCTATGCGGCAACAGAGGAACTTATGGAGGATATCTATGACAGGTGCCAGGTACTTGTTCTGGATGCAGAGGGACTTCAGGCAGACCGGCATGCAATAAAAATTGTGGAGAACAACATGGAAGAGGATATTGACCTGATCCTTGCAGTAGGAGCAGGCACGATCCATGATATCAGCCGTTATATTGCACATAATTACAAAGTACCTTTCATTTCAGTGCCTACCGCAGCAAGTGGAGATGGATTTGTAACAACAGTAGCAGCAATGACCCTGGATGGAGTAAAGAAGACTGTGCCTTCAGTAGCTCCGATCTGTGTATATGCAGATACAGATATTTTTTCAAAAGCACCACAGCGCCTGACTGCAGCCGGGATTTCAGACCTGATGGCGAAATACATCTGTCTGGCAGACTGGAAGATCGCGAACCTGGTCACCGGAGAGTATTTTTGCCGCGAAACTGTAAAGCTGGAAGAGAAAGCGTTAAAAACTGTGAAATCTTCGATTCAGGATATTACAGAGGGAGAGGAAGATGAATGCGAACAGCTTATGTATGCATTGATTCTTTCCGGACTTGCAATGCAGATGATTGGTAATTCAAGGCCTGCGTCCTGTGCAGAGCACCAGGTCACACATCTGTGGGATATGGAAGTGATCAATGGTCCGCTGGATGCACTCCACGGAGAGAAGGTTTCTGTAGCAGCACTTCTTGTACTGGAAGAATACAAGCGTATCGCTGCAGCCATCACACAGGGAAGATGTCACGCAAAACCCTATGAGAATGAGGACGAAGAGCTTCTGAAAGAAACTTTTGGAAAAAAAGGACTTCTGGAAGAAATAAGAAAAGAAAATGAGCCGGAATTGTTAGAAACTATTTCACCCCAGCATCTGGAAAAATGCCTGAACGGGATAGAGGAGATTATTGATGAGCTTCCCAGTGAACAGACTATGTTCCATTTGCTGGAGAAAGCCGGATGCGCGAAAACCGTTTATGATATCGGACTCGATGAAGCGGCTGTTTTGCCAAGCCTCAGACTTGCTCCTTATACAAGGAGACGGTTAAGCTTATTGAGAATCAGCAAGATGCTGGATATAAGAGGAGAATGATTATGCGTGTTGGAATGGGATATGATGTACACAGACTGACCGAAGATAGAGATCTGATTCTGGGTGGTGTGAAGATAGACTGGGAAAAAGGTCTCCTGGGACATTCAGATGCAGATGTACTGATCCATGCAGTTATGGATGCACTTCTGGGAGCTGCTGCACTGGGCGATATCGGAAAACATTTTCCGGATACAGACCCTGCATATAAAGGAATTTCCAGTATTCTGCTGCTGGAACATGTGACGAAGCTTTTGAGAGAGCACCATTATGAGATCGGAAATATAGATGCAACGATCATTGCACAGAAACCAAAGATGGCACCTCATATTCCACAGATGAGAGCCAATATGGCAAAAGCAATGGGAATCAATGAGTCTCAGCTGAACATTAAGGCCACTACAGAGGAAAAACTGGGATTTACGGGAAGAGAAGAAGGAATTGCATCTCAGGCGATCTGTCTTCTTAATGAAAGAAAAGAGAGTTAATGATAGAGAAAACTGGAGGAATAAAACATGAAACTTTTTAACACACTGACACGTAGAAAAGAAGAATTCGTACCTCTTGAAGAGGGAAAAGTTCGTATGTATGTCTGCGGTCCGACTGTATACAACCTGATCCATATCGGAAATGCACGTCCGATGATCATCTTCGATACCGTACGCCGATATATGGAATACAAAGGATATGAAGTAAACTATGTTTCCAATTTTACAGACGTAGATGACAAGATCATCAAGAAAGCAATCGAAGAGGGCGTAAGCGCACAGGAAATTTCCGAGCGTTATATTGCAGAGTGTAAGAAAGATATGGATGGCATGAATGTAAAACCTGCCACAACCAATCCACAGGCAACCCAGGAAATCAACGGAATGATCAGTATGATCCAGACTCTGGTTGATAAGGGATATGCTTATCCGGCAGCAGACGGTACTGTTTATTTCAGAGTTAAGAAGTTCAAAGAATATGGCAAACTTTCGCACAAGAACCTGGATGATCTGCAGTCCGGCTTCCGTTCTCTGCAGGTGTCCGGTGAAGACCAGAAAGAAGATCCACTGGATTTTGTTCTCTGGAAACCGAAGAAAGAGGGAGAACCATCCTGGCCTTCACCATGGTGTGACGGACGTCCGGGATGGCATATTGAGTGTTCTGTTATGGCGAAAAAATACCTTGGTGATGAGATTGATATCCATGCAGGCGGAGAAGACCTGATCTTTCCTCACCATGAGAACGAGATCGCACAGAGTGAATGCTGCAACGACAAAATCTTTGCAAAATACTGGATGCACAATGCATTCTTAAATATTGATAACAGAAAAATGTCCAAGTCTCTTGGAAACTTCCGTACTGTTCGTGAAATCAGTGAACAGTATGACCTGCAGGTGCTTCGTTTCTTCATGCTGAACGCCCATTACAGAAGTCCGCTGAATTTCAGCGCAGATCTGATGGAAGCTGCAAAGAATGCATTAGAGCGTATCACAGATGCAGCAGCAAACTTAAAGGACAGAAAAGCAGCAGCACAGACAGAAACTGCAACAGATGCAGAGAAAGAACTGCTTGCACAGGCACAGGAATTCGTAAAGAAATTTGAAGAAGCTATGGATGATGATTTCAACACAGCAGATGCACTGGCAGCAATCTTTGAACTGGTTAAATTTGCAAATACAAATGTATCAGAGGCAAGTTCCGCAGAATTTGCAGGAACACTTCTTGACACAATGGTGAAATTATGCGATGTACTTGGTCTGAAGGCTGTGAAAACAGAAGAAATCCTTGATAAAGAAATCGAAGACCTGATTGCAGAGCGTCAGGAAGCAAGAAAAGCAAAGAATTTCGCAAGAGCAGATGAGATCAGAGATGAGCTTCTGGCTAAGGGAATCATCCTTAAGGATACCCGCGAGGGAGTAAAATGGAAACGAGCTTAAATGATATGAGTGGAACAAACGGACTTAATGAAGAGAATTTGAGTAGTTTGAAAGGCATGCTTCATCAGTTGTTTCATTTGGAAGATAAAGACTTGCGAACATATTCTCCGCTGACATTGGCGTATATCGGAGATGGCGTCTATGAACTGGTGATCCGCACGATCCTTGTAAAAAAAGGCAACTGTCCGGTGAACCAGCTTCACAGAAAAGCCAGCAGTCTGGTTAAGGCAGGAACTCAGTCTTCCATGATGGAAGTAATCGAGCCCATGCTTACAGAGGAGGAACACAGCGTTTACAGAAGAGGAAGGAATGCTCATTCTCCTACAATGGCTAAACATGCAACCATGGCAGACTACCGCAGGGCAACAGGGTTTGAAGCTCTGATGGGCTATTTATATTTAAAAGATGATTTCAGCAGGATCATAGAACTGGTCCGTGCAGGGATTGGAGAGGATAAGATATGAGTGAACAGATAGAAGGACGCAATGCGGTTCTGGAAGCGTTTCGTTCCGGCAAATGTGTAGATAAGCTTTTTATCCTGGACGGATGCCAGGACGGACCGGTCCGCACTATTGCCAGAGAGGCAAGAAAAAAAGATACGATTATTAATTATGTGGCAAAAGAACGTCTGGATCAGTTAAGCGAGACAGGCGCACATCAGGGCGTAATCGCTCAGGTGGCAGCCTATGAATATGCAAGTGTAGAAGATATTCTTGCGAAGGCAAGGGAAAAAGGAGAAGATCCCTTTATCTTTATCCTGGATAATATTGAGGATCCTCATAATCTTGGTGCGATCATCCGTACAGCAAACCTTGCAGGTGCACATGGGGTGATTATTCCCAAGAGAAGAGCAGTTGGCCTGACTTCCACAGTTGCCAAGACTTCAGCAGGTGCATTAAACTATACACCTGTTGCAAAAGTTACCAATCTGGGACATACCATCGATGAACTGAAAGAACAGGGCATGTGGTTTGTATGTGCAGATATGGGCGGTGAAACCATGTACAATCTTAACCTGACAGGTCCGATCGGCGTAGTGATCGGCAATGAAGGTGAAGGTGTAAGCAGACTGATCCGTGAGAAGTGTGATTTCGTGGCATCTATTCCTATGAAGGGTGACATTGATTCCCTCAATGCATCTGTGGCAGCCGGAGTACTTGGATATGAGATTGTACGTCAGAGACTGCAGAAGAAATAAGTTTATCTCAGTCTGAGATAAAGGCTTCGTGAGGATGTGCAGCGATTATTAAGAGGAATTTTTGCAGCAGAAAATTATTCCACAATATTGTTATGCTATAAGAAGCCCTCTGGGCGAATGATAGAGATTTTCAGAAAAACGGAAGGGTTAAATTGATGAAACAGTATGACGGAATTAAAGATGAAGAATTAATTTCCCGTTTCAAAAACGGGGAATCAGAAATCCTCGACTATCTGATGGAAAAATACAAGAACATGGTCCGCAAGAAAGCAAGGACCATGTTCCTGATAGGCGGGGAGAACGATGACCTGATACAGGAAGGCATGATCGGACTGTTTAAGGCAGTCCGCGATTACCAGCCGGACAGGGATGCTGCATTCCAGACCTTTGCCAGTATATGTGTGGACAGACAGATCTACAACGCCATCCAGAGTTCCAACAGGCAGAAGCACCAGCCACTGAATTCCTATATTTCCCTCAGCGAACAGGATGGGGAAAATGAAGAACATCTTGGAGATAACTGGGGAGAGAACCCGGAGTCTATCATTATTGACCAGGAGAATGTCCAGGATCTGGAGCAGGAGATAACAGCAACGTTAAGTCCAATGGAGAACCAGGTTCTTGAATATTATCTGGCAGGAAACGGATACGGAGAGATTGCCCAGATCATGGGAAAAACACCCAAATCCATAGATAATGCATTACAGCGTATCCGAATCAAGATCAGAGAGCAGTTGGAGCAATATCAAAAATAGAAAGATATCTGTATAAAACCCAAAAATAAAAATCAAAAAGTTAAAAATAGGGATTGACAATACAAACAAGTTCTGATAGTATATTTAAATGTGAGCGGTAAATCCGACACAATGCTGATGTGGCTCAGAGGTAGAGCACTTCCTTGGTAAGGAAGGGGTCACGGGTTCAATTCCCGTCATCAGCTTGCTAAGAATAGCTTATTTACTGGGTTTGTGAGGTGCCAGTAAATCAAAGTTACTCAAGATAATCAGGACATAGGTTCTGATTATTTTTTTTGTGCAATTTGCAGTTCCGGGATACTGCTCAGAATTGCAGTTTTTGTACTGAGACTCTTCCTATTCCTGAAGATGATTTTAGGATGATATACTCGAATAAACCCAGTATTATTTTATAAACTTCTAAGAACTGTTTGTACTTCCAGAATGACAAGAGATATGTTATACTTACAGTGTTGTCCAACCGATACCCGGCAACGGGAGGAGGTGAAGTCTATATGGAGAATCTTGCTATTTCTTTTCTTGTCTCCTTTATGGCAAGCATAGCCGCCTATTATGTTTGCAAATGGTTAGACGGAGATAAGTAGGGCAACACTAACCTGGCAGTTTCTTGTCTGCCATAAAAAATAAGAAGAAGCCCCCAGTATTCGCACTACTGAGGGCTTCATTCTTTTTGTCTACATGGACTTGCTATTTCTTTTCGCCTACTGGCATTATAGCATATGCAGATCAGGAAATCAATATGCAAGTGATTCTGAAACATTCTGAAACAAATAAAAAGAGTAAACTATTTCCTTGGTTTATGCCTTATTTTTCGTTAATATTCACCAATGTCGAACAGCTCGTCAAAGGTTATCTTCAGATTCGGAAACATAACCAGATGTAAATCTTCTTTATTCTGGGCTGTGACAGTCTTATAAAGATACGGATAACCAGTGCCATCTTCTTTGAAATCGAAGAGATAAATCTCTACAGATTTTTTTCTCCAGTCAACGATCCAATACTCAGAGACACCGACCTTGCAATAAATATTCATTTTTTCATGTCGATCATATTCTTCTGTGGCATTGGACAAAACTTCCATCACAAAGCGGGGAATGCCAGTGAAAGAAATGTTCTTACGGTCTCTCAGGTTACAGATGATTGATACGTCAGGAATGATTACTTTATCATCATTTTCACGCCATTCATACTGAACACCATCACCAAAGACACGACATAAGCTGTCTTTGATTTGGCTGCCGATCTTGATAACAAAGTTATTGATAACCATAGAATGTTCCAGGTAAGTTTTACTTAAATCTTCAATTGGTAGTGCATTACTCATATTGCCGCACCTCCTTGATATGTTGATATAATTATAATATTTTGCAAGATGTTAGTCAAGGATATGAGCTGCTGAAAGAGAGTGCAGATGAGTCTGAGAGTTACTGTTCACACACCACTGTCCCGCGAGGTGTTTTGGCATGAATATGCCAAAA
>ENA-OPCA01002306-OPCA01002306.1-human-gut-metagenome-genome-assembly--contig:-NODE-2306-length-12222-cov-2.670338_pt1 | contig 12222 bp, 12 predicted proteins | sample MGYA00241076_ERZ501468 | MGnify/ENA primary metagenome ERZ501468 (study PRJEB25962, sample SAMEA2042633) | human gut metagenome | biome: human gut; feature: human-associated habitat; material: faeces... | reverse complement strand
AGATTCATTTGATGTAACTCTACAAGAAAAGTCAGGTATTTCATATGGTAGTGAAAAGCTTTCAACAGTAAGAAATAACCTTCCACTTGCATGGACAACAGTTAAAATTTCTTCAGCTGAACCAACTCCAACAGCTGCTCCAAGCGTTGTAGGTTCAGTAGCTTTGAATAAACTTGTATCATCAGATAAGGTAACAGGTGAAAATGTTGCAAATAATGAATCAGATTATCGTATCGGTATCGTTGTAACAAAGAACGGTGCTGAAGCTGAATATGGTACAGACTTTATTGCTTTCTATGGCGATAAGGAACTTACAGAAGATGAATATGTGGGTCTTGTAAATGGTTACCTTGATTCTATTGATGGCGTTACAAGTCTAAAGGATGTTATTGATAACATTACATTCAAGACATATAATTCTGGCGTTAAGATTTATGCTGAATTGGTAAATGCTAATAATGAAGTTGTTGACAACAGTACAGTAAATGCTGATCCAACACCAACAGCTAAGCCAACAGAACCATCAATCTCAGTTAAGGCTTCATCAACAACTGTTGAATTTGATAAGAAGTTCACTGTAACAGCTACAGTTAAGAACGCAAAAGACGGTGCTAAGGTTGCATTCACAACAAATGATGATGAAAAGTATGCAGTAATCTTCGGTACACCTACAGAAATCAATTCTAAGGGTGAAACAAAGGCTACTTACGTTGCAAATGATAAGGCTGGTACAGTTACAATCACAGCGACATACACAGATACTGAAGGTAACGAAAAGTCAGCATCTGTAAAGGTTACAGTTAAGAAGGCTTCTACAACAACTGGTGGTAATGACGGTACAACTTCAGGTGGTGGCCCTGGCATAATCGCTCCTGGTAACACAGGTGCTGTAACAACACCTAACACAGATTCAAACTATAAGCCTGACTTCCAGGATCTTGACTCAGTTGAATGGGCAAGAACAGCTATCAACGGACTTGCTATGAGAGGTATGATTAGTGGTAGAGATCAATATACATTCGATCCTAATGCAAACATCACAAGAGCAGAATACTGCCAGATCCTAATGGGTGCTATCAACGCTCTTAACGCCAAAGGCGAATCAACATTCGCAGACGTTCCTTCAACAGCTTGGTACTACAATGCAGTATCAGTTGCAAGTCAACTTGGTATCGTTTCAGGCTACGGTGACGGTAACTTCGGTCCTAACGACCTAATCACAAGACAAGATATGGCTCTTATGACATATAAGACAGCTCAAATCATGAACAAGTCACTTGAACCTGTAAATGCTGAAATCACATTTGAGGATTCACACGAAATCGCAGACTACGCATTTGAAGCAGTTATGACTCTTCAAAAGGCTGGTATTATCAACGGTATGACTGATACAACATTTGAACCACTTTCAAATGCTACAAGAGCTCAGTCAGCTAAGGTAATCTTCGATACATTCGTTGATGCTCAATAATTGATATTAAAGTATCTTAAAAGAACAGTCCATATGGACTGTTCTTTTTTGTATTTCAAATCAAATCTGTTTTACAAATATAAATATTTGTTTATAATTTTATAATCTAATTGCAATTTAAACGATTTTTTGGTATAATATATATAAGATAATTATTTAGGAGTGAATTGAGTGGTTAATATAGGAAATGATTGGGACGAAATTCTTAAAGATGAATTTAGTAAAGAATATTATCTGAAACTTCGCGCTTTTTTGAAATCTGAATATAAATCGCATTGTATTCATCCGGATATGTATGATATTTTTAATGCTTTGAAATGGACCTCTTATGCAAATACGAAGATTGTCATTCTTGGTCAAGACCCGTATCATGAAGTAGGTCAAGCACACGGATTGGCTTTCTCTGTTCAAAAAGGTGTTAAAATTCCTCCGTCATTATTGAATATGTATAAGGAACTTCATAATGAATTGGGATTGTACATTCCAAATAACGGTTATCTTGAAAAATGGGCAAGACAAGGTGTGTTGTTGCTTAACTCAGCATTGACTGTCCGTGACGGTCAGGCAAATTCGCACAGAAACAAAGGTTGGGAGATATTTACCAACAGAGTTGTCGAGTGTTTGAATGAACGCAAAGACCCGGTAATATTTATGCTTTGGGGTAACAATGCGAAAGAGAAAATAAAGGTTATTACTAATCATTATCATAAAATTTTAACTGCCGCACATCCGAGTCCGTTGTCGGCAAACAGAGGATTTTTCGGTTGCGGTCATTTTGAAACGGCAAACAGAATGTTGACGGAAATGGGTAAAACACCGATAGATTGGCAAATTGAGAACATTTAAGAGGGTATAGAAATGGTTGTTTTCGGTATAACAGGTGGAAGCGGAAGCGGAAAAACATCTGTTTCAAAAATGCTTGAAAAATTGGGTGTGCATATTATTGACACAGATGTAATTGCACACGAAATCGTAGAACCAAACAGTGATTGTCTTAATGAATTGGTCGATTATTTCGGTGATAGCATACTAAATGATGATAAGACATTGAATAGAAAGAAATTAGCATCAATCGCTTTTTCTGACAAACAAAAAACAGAGGCATTAAGCAATATAACGCATAAATATATAAAGGCGGAAGTGGTAAAAGACATAAACACGACTGATGCCGAATTGGTTGGTATAGACGGAGCAGTGATAATCGGAAGTAATGTTGAACCGCTTTGTGAATTTATAGTGTCGGTTATTGCTGATAAACAAAGCAGAATCACACGAATTAAGACGCGTGACAATATTACCGATGAACAGGCGATACAAAGAATTAATGCTCAAAATGATGATGAGTTCTATAAGGAAAATTCAATGTATATCATATATAATAATGGTGATATTGCACAGCTTGAAAGTGATGTTGTCGTGTTATTTAATAAAATAAAGGGGAATAGTTTTGAGTAAAATTTTTAAAGCATTCCTTGTACTTCTTGCAATATTTGTTGCGGTACTGGGTATATTAGGCGGTTATCAAACAAGTCAAAAATTCAAATATCCTGTTGCGTATGCAGATTATATTGTAAAATATTCAAAAGCCAACGACCTTGATCCGTTCTTGGTTATGGCGGTTATAAAGGTTGAAAGTAATTTTGTGCCTGAGGCACATTCGGGTGTTGCCGGCGGACTTATGCAGCTTACTGAGGAAACTGCTGAATGGAACGCTAAAGAATTAGGGATAACGACTGAATATGATTATATGGACCCCGAAACAAATATACGTTTTGGCTGTCATTATTTACGTCACTTGATTGATGTTTACGGAAATATTGACACCGCCTTGGCGGCTTACAACGGTGGTATGGGAAATGTTTATAGTTGGCTTAATGACTCGCGATACAGTGATGACGGAGTGACACTCAAGTATATTCCGTTTTCTGAAACTCGTAATTATGTTGTAAAGGTAAATTCGAGTTGGGAACACTATAAAGAAATGTATCAGTAATGTATATCATTAACATAAAATTAAAACAGAGAGGAGAATGAATTATGTCATTGATAATTACAATAGGAAGACAGTTCGGAAGTGGCGGACGTGATGTAGGTGAAAAGGTTGCGGAGTATTTTAACATACCTTTTTATGACAAGGAGCTTGTTGAACTTGCGGCACAAAAGAGCAATATAAGCAAAGAGGCGTTGAAAGAGGTTGACGAACACGCAACAAACAGTTTTCTTTACTCGCTTGCAAGCGGCAACTACTCAATGAGAGGTATAAACGCACCGATTTATTACGAAATGCCTATAAACGATAAATTATTTATCGCACAGGCTGACGTTATTAAAGAGGTTGCAAAGAGAGGCTCTTGCGTTATCGTCGGACGTTGTGCGGATTATGTTCTTGAAAATGAAAACGTGGACGTTTTGAGCGTATTTGTATACGGTTCGGTTGATTATCGTGCAAAGAGAGTTATGTCGGCACTTGATATTACTCAAGCCAAAGCTAAAGACAAGGTTTTGAAAACCGACAAACAACGTCGTACATATTACGATTACTACACAAGCAAAAATTGGGGAGTTATGTCTAATTACGACTTGTGTATTGATGCTGAAAAATTCGGCATTGAAGAAACTGCAAATATGATAATAAATGCAGCAAAGAAGAAAATTAAATAAGGAGTTGTTATATTTTGTTTCTCGAAATGATTAAATCGATTGTTCTGGGCATTGTTGAAGGTATATCCGAATGGTTGCCTATAAGTTCGACAGGACATATGATACTTGTAAACGAACTTATAAACAATACAGAGGGATTTACCGCATCTGATTTGTATTTGTATGTAATACAGCTTGGAGCAATTTTGGCGGTAGTAACGCTATATTTTCACAAGTTAAATCCGTTTTCACCGAAAAAGACAAATGTTGAAAAAGAGAATACTTGGAAAATGTGGTTCAAGGTTATTATTGCCTGTGTACCGGCTGCGGTTATCGGTCTTGTACTTGATAACTTTATGTCGGCTTGGGAAAATTGGCAGGTCGTTTCGGCGATGCTTATTTTGTACGGTGTAGCGTTCATAGTTGTTGAATCGTTGCATAAGGAAACAAAAATTGAAAGCATGGACGATATGACATACAAAACAGCACTTTTAATCGGACTGTTTCAAGTGTTGTCAATCGTTCCGGGTACATCGCGTTCAGGTGCAACAATACTTGGTGCAATGCTTATAGGTTGTTCACGTTCGGTTGCGGCTGAATTTTCATTCTTTTTGGCTATACCGGTTATGTTCGGTGTAAGCTTACTGAAAGTGCTTAAATACGGCTTGGCTATGCCTATGCAAGATGTGATTGTGCTTTTGACAGGTATGGTTGTTGCGTATATTGTGTCAATGCTTGCAATTAAGTTCTTGATGAACTATGTAAGAAAACACAATTTTAAATCATTCGGTTATTACAGAATTATACTTGGTATATTGGTAATTTTATATTTTAGTTTTATACACTAAAAACAACAACAAAAAAGCTCCGTAAGCATTGCTTACGGAGCTTTTATTATACAAGTCTTATTGTTTTTATAATTTGGTCTTCGATTGGCTTATCCTGCATATCTGTCGGTGTCTCTGCTATTTCGTCAACAACCTCGATACCCTCTGTAACCTTACCGAAAGCAGCATACTGACCGTCAAGGTGAGGTGCGTCCTCGTGCATAATGAAGAACTGACTTGACGCACTGTTCGGAAACATTGTTCTTGCCATTGAAAGCACACCTCTTGTATGCTTTAATGGATTTGTAACACCGTTACCGTCAAATTCGCCCTTGATTGAATCTGTTTCTTTGTGCTGACCGTCTGCCGTAAAACCGCCGCCTTGAATCATAAAGCCCGGAATTACACGGTGGAAAATAAGACCGTCAAAGAAGTTTCTTTCGATTAGTGAAACAAAGTTTTCTACTGTGATTGGAGCAACGTCCGGATAAAGCTCTGCTTTTATAATTCCGCCGTTTTCCATTTCGATTTCAATATTCATAATTTATCTCCTTGCTTTTTAAGAATTTAACTCTGTTGAGCCTGACTGTAAGAATGGAAGAATGTCATTAAGTTCATCTTCGCTTAATTCATCATCGTTGTTTTTGTCATCATTTGAACTGCTTGATTTACTGCTTGATGAAGAATTTGAACTGCTCGATTTTGAACTTGAGTTTGACTTAGGGGTTGATTTCGGAGCAGTTGTTGATTTTGATGATGATTTAGATGACTTTGAAGATGATGTATCTTCGTCTTCATCATCAGTATCTTTTGAGTTTTTGTCTGTGTCTTTATCTTTTGACGGCTTTGAAGTAGCCTTTGTTTTGCTTGATTTACCGCTTGATACAGATGTGTCAATGGTGATTGTGTCAATCACGATAGGCTCGATAGGGACGTCCTCCATATTTGATGAGGCGACCGTACCTGTTTTTACAGATGCGATTTCATCAACTATATCCATACCCTCTGTAACTCTGCCGAATGCGGCATATTGACCATCAAGGTAAGTCGCATCTTTTTGAACGATAAAGAATTGGCTTGTTGCACTGTCATAATCCTGTGCTCTTGCCATTGAAATTACACCTCTGGTGTGAGAAAGTGTGTTTTCAAAACCGTTCTTTGAAAATTCACCTTTGATAGACTCAGTTTTTTGCTCTTTCAGATTTTCGTCATAGCCGCCGCCTTGAATCATAAAATCTTCAATAACTCTGTGGAATATTGTGCCGTCATAAAAACCGTCTTCTGCAAGTTCAACGAAGTTTTCAACCGTATCAGGTGCAAGGTCCGGATATAATTCAAGCATAATTTCGTCACCGTCTTCAAGTTCTATTGTGGCATTGACTGTGTTTTTTACAAGTTCCGGATCAGGTGTTGAAACGGGTTCTTCATCTTTGTCGTTTTGGTTTGTGCCGCATGACGCAAGCACCATTACCATTGATAGAATTATAGCTATAACACTAATTGATTTTTTCATAATTACTCGACATCTCCTTCTGTTTTGCTTTCGTCAGCAATTTGAGTTTCGGTTGTATCATCAGCAATAACTTTTTCAGAATTTTCTGTTTCTTCATCAGTTTCTTCTTCGCGTTCTGTTCGTGCGATACTCATAACACTTACACCGTCGTCAAGACGCATAACTCTTACACCTTGGGTTTGACGGCTGTATGAAGAAATTTCATCTGTGTGCATTCTTATAATAACACCGTCAGATGTGATAAGAATAATATCGTCATTATCTGTGACAGTTTTCATACCGGCAAGTTTGCCTGTTTTCTCGGTAATACGATAAGTAAAAATACCTTTACCGCCTCTTGACTGAATACGATACTCGTCAAGCGGTGTTTTCTTGCCGTAACCGTTTTCTGTGACAGTAAGAAGCTGGCTGTCGGGCAGTGCAACAGACGCACCGATAACATAGTCGCCGTTGTGAAGGCGGATACCCATAACACCTCTTGTTGTACGGCCTGTTGAACGTACCTCAGTTTCATTAAAGCGGATTGCATAACCGTCATGTGTAGCAATAATAATATCTTGAGTATTGTCTGTAAGTTTAACTCTGATAAGTTCATCGTTTTCGTCAAGGTCAATCGCACGAAGTCCGCCGTTACGGATTTTTGAGTAATCCATAACGTTTGTCTTTTTGACAATACCGTTTTTGGTGATGAATGTAAGGTATTTGCCGTCCTCGAAGTCCTTAATAGGAATCATTGCGGAAATCTTTTCATCATTTTCAAGCGGAAGTAGGTTTACAATCGCCGTACCCTTTGCCTGTCTGCTTGCCTCAGGTATTTGATAACCTTTCAGCTTGTACACAACACCGTGAGTTGTAAAGAACAACAATGTGTGGTGCGTTGTGGTTGTAAACAGGTGTTCAACGAAGTCCTCTTCACGAGTTGTAAGACCTGAAATACCGCGACCTCCGCGTCTTTGTGATTTATAAGTATCGACAGGCAGACGTTTTGTGTAACCTTTATGAGTAACTGTAACGACAATATCTTCTTCGTCGATAAGGTCATCAATATCAATTTCAGTTGTAACCATTGATATTTCAGTTCTTCTTTCATCGCCGTACTTATTCTTAATATCGGTAAGGTCGTTCTTAATTATTTCAAGAACTTTGCTTTCATCTGCAAGAATTGAACGTAAGTCTTCGATTTTTACAACAAGTGCTTGATATTCTTCCTCAATCTTGTCACGTTCCATACCGGACAAACGACCGAGCTGCATTTTTACGATTGCGTCTGACTGTGCGTCTGTAAGTGAGAAACGTTCGCACAAGGTTTGCTTTGCGTCAGGAATACTCTTTGATGCACGGATTATTCTGATTACTTCGTCAACGTTGTCTATAACAATTTTGTAACCCTCTAAGATATGTGCACGGTCAAGTGCTTTGTCAAGTTCAAACTGTGTACGTCTTGAAATAACATCTTCCTGGTGGGCGATGTAGTAGTCAATCATCTCACGAAGTGTAAGAATTTTCGGCTGTTTGTCTACAAGTGCAAGCAAGATGATGCCGAAAGTATCCTGCATTTGTGTATACTTGAACAGATTGTTAAGTACAACATTAGGGTTTGCGTCACGTTTAAGTTCGATAACAAGACGAATATGTTCGGTAGATTCGTCACGAGTTGATGAAATACCGTCAATCTTGCCGTCACGGACAAGTTCGTTAATATGCTTTTCAAGCTTTGCTTTGTTTACTTGATAAGGTATTTCTGTGACAACAATTCTGTTTCGGTCATTGTGTTCTTCTATTTCGGCTTTCGCACGAAGAATAATTTTTCCACGACCTGTTGTATAAGCGTTTCTTATACCGCTTTTGCCCATAATAACGCCGCCGGTTGGGAAATCGGGACCTTGAATATGAGTCATAAGTTCCTCGGTTGTTATCATAGGGTCGTCTATAACTGCGATTATACCGTCAACAACTTCTGTAAGATTGTGCGGCGGAATATTTGTCGCCATACCGACTGCGATACCGGCAGAGCCGTTTACAAGCAAATTCGGAAATCTTGACGGAAGAACGTCAGGCTCTTTTAATTTGTCATCATAGTTAGGTACATAGTCAACCGTATTTTTCTCAATATCGGTAAGCATAAGTGCCGATATTTTAGACATTTTCGCCTCGGTATAACGGTAAGCTGCAGGCGGGTCACCGTCGACAGAACCGAAGTTACCTTTACCTTGTACAAGCGGATATCTAAGTGAGAAATCCTGTGCCAAACGTACCATTGCGTCATATACGGACGCGTCACCGTGAGGGTGATATTTAGCAAGCACGTCACCGACAGTTGCGGCAGACTTTTTAAAATCATTTTCGTATAATAGGTTTGCCTCATACATATCATATAATATACGTCTGTGAACAGGTTTCATACCGTCACGAACGTCAGGAAGGGCACGGCTTACTATAACGCTCATAGCATAATCAATATAAGCTTTTTTCATTTCACTGTTAAGGTCAACATCAATAATATGTTGGTTATTGATTGCGTCCATATCCAGTTTCAATTCTTTGGACTTTTTTGCCATAATTTCCTCCTAATTTTCAGACTTGAAATGTAAATTCCAAGTACAAAATTTAATACTTTTAACTTATTTATTATACCACAAATTGGGCTTAAAATCAAGGAAAATCCTATAAATATTCAGTATTTAACGACACACGAACACTATGCGTTCGCTGTCTTTTTTCGGTTTGTCAAACGACAGTTCGTCATATGTATCGACAGACTTAAAACCGGCTTTTTTGAGAAGTAATGTAAGTTCGTTTACCGAATATGCTCTTTGCAGATGACGTTCTTCAAAACGACTGTATTTTTTGCCTTGCTTTACAAAGAAAGTGAGGAACATATCGGATAATTTGCGTTTTTCGATAAAGCGATTTTGCCAGGTATAAAATATGTTTTTATCGCTGTGCACAAATGTGTTTGAGCCTATCACGTTTTTTAACTTATATTCTGTGCTTATATCGAATATAAAAAGACCGTCGGGATCGATAAAGCAAGTTTTGATTTTGGTAAAAAGAGTTAATAACGATTTCGGCGGAAGAACATAATTTATACCGTCAATCATGCATAGAAACGCACCCATTGTGCCGAAAAGGTCAAGATCGGTCATGCTTTGGTTCAGAAAAAGTATGTCAAGTCCGTCGGCTTTTTCACGGGCAATGTTAAGCATATCCTCCGAAATATCAACGCCTGTCATATCGTATCCGCGTTTGGCAAGAGGTATTGTTATATTGCCCGTACCGCATGCGAGGTCGCATACAAGGTCGGGGTTTACGTCATACATAATAAAAAGATTTTCTATATAGTCCGCCCATTTTTCATAATCAATATCCTTGTGCATAAGCGAATCGTAAATATAGGCGAAATCGGTATAGCTATTCATCTTTATTCTCCATTCTGTCAATTACTAAATTGTAGCCGTCTGAGCCGTAATTTATACATCTGTTTACGCGACTGATTGTTGCGGTTGACGCACCTGTTTTTGCGGCAATGTCCGTATAGATGTTTTTGTCTTTAAGCATAAGTGCGACTTCCATACGCTGACTCATTGATTTAAGTTCCGAAATAGTGCATAAATCAGTAAAAAATCTTCTGCATTCATCAACGGTTTTTAATTCAAGAACTGCTTTGAAAAGCGTGTCAATTCGTTCGTCATTTATTTCTTTCATTTGTTATCAGTAACCTTTCTGCTCACAATAAATCACTAATGCACATATATCTGCGAGCCGATAGTGTGCATTACAAAATATACTTTAATTATACCACTTTAACGCGTGAAAGTAAAGTGAAATACATAAATATTGTGCTTAAAGAGAATAATATACAAAAGAAAATGTCTGAGGTGAAATATGCTTATACTTGTTGTTAGAACTTTGATTTTGTACGGTATGGTTATTGCCGCTATGCGTATAATGGGTAAAAGACAGCTTGGGGAGTTGCAGCCGTCGGAGCTTGTTGTCGCTATAATGATTTCCGATTTGGCGTCTGTGCCTATGCAGGCTATTGATATACCTCTTTTGTCGGGGATTATTCCTGTACTGACTTTGATTGTTGCTGAAGTTATGATGTCATATTTGAGCCTTAAAAGTAAAAATATTCGCAAGTTTTTGAGCGGTGAGCCGAGTATTGTCGTGTATGACGGGTGCATAAATGAAGCCGAGTTAAAAAAACTTCGGTTTAATATCAATGATTTGCTTGAGGAACTTCGCCTTAACGGTTGTCACGATATATCTGATGTGGCGGTGGCGGTTTTGGAAACAAGCGGTAAATTGAGCGTTATACCGAAAGATAAGGCAAGACCTGTGACTGTGGAGGATTTACAGCTTGAAAATGTTCGTCACGACGGATTGCCTTGTGTTATCGTGTCGGACGGAACACTTAACGAGGGTGAATTGACTCGCGCGAAAAAAGACCACATTTGGCTTACAAAGGAATTGAAAAAACGTAATATTAAAGATGTAAAAGAGATATTTGTTGCGTCACTTGACGCGGAGGACGAATTATTTATACAGTTAAAAGGGGAATGGAGAAAATGAAAGGAGTTATAGCATCAGCGGTTATTGCGGTGGTTATTGTGGCAGGGAGTGTTGCGTATACAAATCATATTGATAAAGTGTCGAGAGATCTGGGGGAGATTAATGACAGAGTTATGGCGTTTTTGTATGACGGCGATTATGAGAGTGCCGGTGATGAAATCGAAAAACTTGTACAGTATCTTGACGAAAATCGTACTGTACTTGCCGCAACAGGCAATCACGAGGATTTTGATAAAATTGAAATGAATATATCCGAAGTGGAGCGGTATATTAACGGCGGAGAGCAAACAGACGCAGTTTCACATTGTCGTGTGCTTGGTTTTTTGTTTGAACATTTGCCGAAAAATTATAAGTTTAAATTGGAGAATATATTGTAGGTTTAGGGCAACCGATGGTCGCCTGTACGAAGGATTGCACAAAATGAGAGTATTAAAAAAGCGACTGTCAGTCGCTTTTTTTAATTAAAGAATTGATATGAGACATCGTCAACTTTTGTCAATGTACCGACTATTGAATCATCATTGCGTTTAATGATGTAGTTATCGCCGTCAGCTACGAGTTTTACGGGAACGATTGTTCTGTCATATTCTATATTATAAAAATTGCAAACACCCTCAATATCAATAAACGGTTTAAGTTTATGAATATCTCCGTAAGTGAAAGGCATAACGTTATTTGTATTCGCAGCGCCGGTGATATGTCGCATACAACCTGTAAAATCAGCATAATTACCGCTGACGCCTCTTATATGATCGAGCCAGCTTACACATTTTGTTTCGTCATAGTAATGCTGACCGCTGAATACATATACGTTTTTGTCTGTATTCGTGATATTCTCTTTGGTGTCAAGGTTTATAAGCTGTGATGTAAGAGCGACGTCAATGTCAGATGTTTTTTGATAATCGCTTACTTCACCGATACCTGTAACTGTAAATGAAAATGCCGAAACTGTAAGTAAAACCGCACATAAAATTCTGCTAAACGATAGCGGTAAAAGAACTATAAGTTCATCAATTACTATGCCTATTCCGAGATATGCGAAAAATACAAGTCTTAACGGTATTCTGTCAGAACCGAGAATGTAGTTTAGCGAAAGTCCGCCGAAAAACATCACAATTCCAAGCACAAGGATTTTCCAAGAAAATTTACGCTTTTTAATACATACAGCCGAAAATACACCGAATATAATCGAAAGTATT
>ENA-OPCA01002302-OPCA01002302.1-human-gut-metagenome-genome-assembly--contig:-NODE-2302-length-12240-cov-11.369142_pt1 | contig 12240 bp, 10 predicted proteins | sample MGYA00241076_ERZ501468 | MGnify/ENA primary metagenome ERZ501468 (study PRJEB25962, sample SAMEA2042633) | human gut metagenome | biome: human gut; feature: human-associated habitat; material: faeces... | reverse complement strand
ATTTTAAGAAATATTTTTTTCACGCTATCAAAACTCCTTGTCAACTTCCGATTTGTAAATTTCTTTCTCTCATAATACCACACTTTTTTCATCATAGATACAGCTATTTCTGCTTCCGAAATTCTTCTAGTATTTTTTCCTCCCTTTCTCGTTCCTCGCAATATTTCCAGAAATCGTCCAAAAATTCATCGACAGATTTTTCCGGTGCTTCTGTCGGTTCAAGTTCTTCCAGCCTTTTTACAATTTTTATAACTTCCTCGGCATCAAATTCCTCATCGGTTGCTACCAACGTATAATAGTCAAGTTTTTCTTTCAGCATATCTATTTCTTTTTCCTTATTCATGCCAAAGTCCTCCCTTCACTATATACATGACAGTTTTCGACAAAATCTTACAAATTATTTTGGAATTGTTTTCTTCTATTTGTCCTTTTTCGGTGGAAATTCCATCTTAAATTTATACTGTAATCCCTTGATTTCTTTACCGTCCTTCGTGTAAGAAAACTCCTCTATCCTCTCTGGAATCAAATAAGCATCGTAGCTGCCTTTCTTGCCCTTCAGACCTTTTACAAGTATCTTTTTCCCTTGAAGCAGGCTCTTGACCTGTGTATCGGAAAGTGTTACCCCAAGTGCCTTGCCGACATTCATGCCACATTTCCCGGTACAATACGCTCCGAATTTTCCCTTGACTACATCAGCACCACACTTCGGGCATTTGCCTAGCACTTCTTGTCCACCCTTGCCTGTGCCAAACATGGCTTTATGTTCATCACTAACGCTGTGATAGGTCTTTACAAGATCAGTTACCATTGCTTCAATACCTGACATAAACTGTTCTGCAGCAACTTCTCCTTTGGATACAAGAGTAAGCTTATTCTCCCAGTCAGCGGTCAGTTTCGGAGATTTTACTACATCCGGAAGTATCGTGATCAGCTTCATTCCGTCCTCTGTCGGGATCATCTGCTTTTTCTCACGTTTCACAAATCCGTCTTTTACCAACTTTTCTATGATATCGGCTCTGGTGGCAGGTGTGCCAAGTCCTTTTCTCTCCACCTCATCACCCATATCCTCTGCTCCGGCTCGCTCCATTGCCGACAAAAGGGAATCTTCAGTATAATGCTTCGGTGGCTGTGTGAAATGCTCGGAAACCTTTGTCTGCTCCACTGCAATCATCATGCCCTCACGAAGCTCCGGCAGCTTCTTTTCTTCCTCGGCATCCGATTTATCCTCTGTGGTCTTATAGGAATTTTTGAAGAAATCATCAAATTCCTTCCATCCATTTTTCCATACTTCCTTACCGGATACCTTAAACACAATCTCGTTGCAGGTAAGCTCTGCCTTTGTGGAATTATAAATGTGCTTCTCCCCGGTTGCACACAGCAGACGGTTCGCACATAATGAAAGGATCTTCATTTCACTCTCAGGAATCACCTTTAAGTCCTGTTTGATGATCTCCATGGTCGGAATGATTGCATGGTGGTCTGTCACTTTCTTGCTGTTCAAAATTCTTTTAATATCTGGATTGAACATGATATTCTGCTCAAATAACAGAGAATTGAAAATCGCTTCGATCACATTTTTTGCAGTACCTTCCATGTCATCGGAAAGGTACTGGCTGTCTGTTCTCGGATATGTTACTAACTTTTTCTCATAAAGGCTCTGCGTATATTCCAATGTCTGCTTGGCAGTAAAGCCAAACAGACGGTTTGCATCCCTCTGGAGTGTGGTAAGGTCATAGAGCTTCGGCGGTGCCACCCACTTTTCTTCCTTTACCACGGAAGTGACAAGAGCCTGTCCGTTTTCACAGGCTCCTGCAATCCTCTCTGCTTCCGTTTTATCACTGATATGCTCTGATACCGCATCCAGACCATTTCCCATGATGTGAGCCATATAATAGGCTTCTTTCTTGAAATTCATGATTTTACTTTCACGATCCACCAGCATGGCAAGTGTCGGTGTCTGCACTCTGCCAACCTTCAATGCCTTACCGCCATATAATACCGTAAAAAGTCTTGTCCCATTGATACCCACAAGCCAGTCTGCTTCCTGCCTGCATAATGCTGAATGATACAAGTTATCATAGTCGCTGCCTGGGCGAAGATTATGGAAGCCGTCACGGATAGCACTTTCCTCCATGGAAGAAATCCATAACCGCTTCATCGGTTTTCTGCACCCTGCCATGTTGTAGGTCAGGCGAAAGATCAGCTCACCCTCCCTTCCAGCATCGGTAGCACATACAACGGCATCTACCCTGTCATCATGCATGAGCTTTTTCAAAATCTGATACTGTGCTTTTGTATCACTTTTCACTTCATGCTGCCATTCCTGCGGAATGATCGGAAGGCTCTCATAGCTCCATTTCTTCCATGCTTCCTCATAGCTTTCCGGCTGTGCCAGTTCTACCAGATGTCCCACACACCATGATACCAGATACTCATTGCCTTCCAAATATCCGTCCTTACGCTGTGTGGCACCAAGAACCGCCGCAATGCTCTGTGCCACACTCGGCTTCTCTGCAATTACAAGCTCCATCTCTATTCCTCCCCATCTTCTTCGTCATTCTCGTTGTTGTTATCTTCATTGTCATTCTCGTCTGTGTCTACTGATTCTGTATCATCACCACCATTTATGAATGCTTCGTCGGAATCCTGCTCGGTTTCTTCCTCGTCCTCATAATCGTAGTCCTCGTCAAGCTCGTCCTCATCTTCATCCTCATCAATGAAGTTTTCCTTTTTCTTCTTGGATTTCACAACATATACCACTCCGATCACAGCTACCGCAGCAATGCCCATTAAAATATATGTAAAGCCGGAACCATCTGCCTTTGCGGTATCCTCTTTCGGCTCACTTGTATCTTCCGTGCTATCTTCGGTGCTGTCCTCAACACTTTCTGCTCCCTGTGTTTTCTCTCCTGTGGTATCAGCATTATTGTTTGATAATGCGCTGTCTTTGGTAGGGATTGCAGATTCCAATGCCGCTGAATTTTTCGGAAGTGTCTCGCTGTTATCCGTTGTGGTATTCAGCAGGTCGTTTTCACTGACTTCTGTAAGGAAATACACCTTTTCATCTTCCCCATCACGGTCAATCACAAGATAAAATACCTTTTCTGATGCAGTCTGGATTGTGTAAAATTCCTTGCCTTTTTCTGTGGTCTGGCTGTCACTGCTCTGGTCTGCATCCTTAGAAGTATCTCCCGTACTTGGAGATTGCTTTGCTGTTGCGGAACTGCTTGAATTTGTTCCACTGCCTGTCTTGGAAACTGTATTTCCATTCACATCCGTTTTTGTATGTTCTGTGACCTGTGCGGTTGCAGAGCTAGGTTTGGTTGCCGACGCATCCACTGGGAGCTGCTGTGCCGGATCTTTTTCATTGCTGTCCTTATTCTCCGGATCGGTGTAATACGGATTGGCTGTTTTATAGATTTCAGAGGTATTTCCTGCATTATCCATGGCAGAAATCGTGAAATACTGATACCCTGCATCGAACTGTTGCAGACGGATATTCAAGGCTCCATTCGTATGCTCTGTAAACTCATAGCCATTGACATAGATTGCCTTGATACCGGAATCCGTATCATGTGCCTGAATGCTCAAAAGACCGTCGCTGACTGCCGCATTTAAGGTAGGCTTGGTAAAATCAAAACACTTGATATAACGGTTTTTCTCGTAGGTCTTGCCCTTCTGGTCTGTGACCTGCACATAAATGGTGCTGTTCTCGGAAATCTCTATGTACATATCCTCGGTAATGTCTGTCCAGCTTCCATTCTGTCCGACTTTCGCCTTTACTGTCTGAATGGTAAAATTGCCGGATACAATAGTATCCTCCACCTTGACTGTTACTTTCGTGGTATCGTTATGCCACCCAGAAGGTGTATTGATTGTGATTTTTACGCTCGGATTGATATAAGCACATTCCTTATAATCCTTTGCACACACCTCACAATCCTCATCCACCGCATACTGACTGCATTTTTCCTTGCAGGTGCATTTTGCAGAAGGCTGTGTTTCCTCGGTTGTGCCTTCTGTGGAATTTTCCGTTGTATTCTCTGTGGACTGCTCTGTGTGATTTTCTCCACTACCGGAACTGTCCTTGTTATCATTACCGGACGCTGTGCTTTCTGCACTGCTTTCCTCTGCCGCACTTTCTGTTTTCTGCTCTGCTGTATCCTCCGCATGAACCTCCACAGTATTTGCCCTGTTTGCAAAAAATGCCCCAATCGGCATACAAAAAAGTATTGCCGACAGTATCAGGGACATTAGTGCCTTAACGGATAACTTCTTCATTTTCATTGGTTGAAACCTCCTTTTCCTGTTCCCGTTTCTGTAATAAATTTCTGACTTCATCCTCACTGAGCTTGTTTAACATCTGCAAACGCTCCGATGAGATTTTATATTTTCGTATGATCTTCATGGCTTCGGCATCCTCCGCCATCTGTTTCTGTTCTGCAAGGTCTTTTTCCTTTGCCTGTAGCTGTGCTATCTGCTCTCTGACCTTTTTAAGCTGTGAATTGATTCGTTCTACTGACAAAAATAATTCCTCCCTTCGCTAATTCAATCTTCCAAAACCATAGAAATGGCTCTGCCAGTAAGAAGTATTGATTGATGTGTACTGAATTGGATCACCGCAATGCACCATCGTACCGTTTCCACAGTAGATACCAACGTGTGTAACCGGACGTCCTGCATTATAGGTTCCTGTAAAAAATATAATGTCCCCTGCCTTTGCATCTGCCGCTGATACCGGAGTACACTGGTCATAAATGCCCTGTGCTGTGGTTCTTGGCAGGTTATGTACGCCACTGTTTGAAAATACCCAGCATACAAAACCGGAACAGTCAAAACTAGCCGGAGCTGTGCCGCCAAAAGTATATGGCATTCCCAGATACCTGTTTGCTTCACGCATAAGCGTCTGTACGGTTGCATCATCATAGGATTCCGGCGGTATCACATTGCTGGTTCCTCCTCCGGTGCCGCCCGTTGTTTCTCCATAAATGGTCTGTTCTCCTGCTTCAAAATAAAATAACGGGTTATAATATTCCCCGTTATACAGACATTCGATATGAAGGTGGCTTCCGGTACTGCTTCCTGTATTTCCGCTTTTGCCTATATTGTCACCTTTTTTTACACTCTGCCCTGCGGACACATTTAAGCTGTCCATGTGGGCATATTTTGTGGTATATCCCTTACTGTCCGTAATCACCACATAATTTCCATAATAGGAATCGTAAGTTGCTTCTGTTACCGTTCCATCATGTGCCGCATATACAAACGTTCCTGTCGGCACCGCTATATCCACACCCCTGTGAAGCTCCTCGGCTCCGGTGTTTGGATTTTTCCGGTAGCCATAATAACTGCTGATATAGTAATACCAGTAATAATCAACCGGAGAAGCAAAGACCTGTAAGCCGCCTTTTGTCTCCGTATAGGCTCCAAAAATTTCCGTCTGTTCGCTGTCCATGCGTCCGGCTACAATGCTCTCAAGCGGTGTGACCGTAAGTGTGACACGAAGAATTGTTACGGTATATTCTTCTTCCTCCTCATACTCGTATTCCTCGGTACGGGTAGTCCCGTCCGGATTTGTTACTATTCTGGTTCCGGTCTTTGTGACTGTCCTTGTCCGTGTTTCCTCTACTTCCTCGGTAGTGAGTGAATACATGGCATCAAATAATTCCTGAATCTCACTCTCTATTCCTGCGGCAGTAAATTCCGTATGGACTGCGGAAAGATAACTGATCAGTGTGTACGGATCATGCCCGATTGCACCAAGGTTATAATCGTATTCATCATATCCCGGATAATCAGTTTCAATCCGGTCAATCTTATTTTGCAGTTCCATTTCCTTTTCTGTAAAAGATAAATCTGCTGCATCAATCTCTGCCGGAAGGCTAAGATATGTGCTTGCCATCGTTGTTGTCACAGTTCCGGTAAACATGGAACCGCAGCTTGATAGTGCCGACATGATCATAATGAGCAGAAGTGCAAAAATACCCACTGTGATAATCAGTGTTTTATTTTTTGTGGCAATCTCCTGTAACTTCTTTGCAATGCCGGTTGCAGCATTGGTTGTCTTTGTAAATGTTTCCTTTGCAGTCTTGGCTTCTGCTCCTGCCCGCCTTGCCTTGGCATACTCACGCTTGATGCGCTGTTTCTGTAGCTGCCTTTGCAACTGCTTCTTTGGACTGTTGCCCTTTAGATGTGGATTTTCACTGATGAATTTCTCATACTCCAGCTTCATATCCGCTGTAACCTGTTTTTTGTGCAATCGCTCTAAGCGGTCACGCTTTCTCTGTGCCTTGCTCTTGCGGTGATACTTCATATAGTGGTAAATATCCTCGGCTCGCTGTTCCGTCTTGTGTGCGCCCTCCACAGCAGAATTATCCTTTTCTGTCTCTGCAATCTTGCGATGCACAAAATACATATTTTCGGTCTGGAGCTTGTGAACCGCAGTTTTTCCCAGTCCATCTGGTTTAAATGGCTTCTCCACATCCACCGGAACCACAACATACTTTGCTTTTCCGGTCTGTTCGTCAAAGACACTCTTCATCTCATACTGCCGCTTTGTCGGCATCTTGTCCTTTGCTTTCTGCAACTTTCGGCGGTTCTTTTCCGACTTATCAAAAGCCTTCTGTACTTTTTGGTCTGTAAATTCGTCCGCCTGCCCCTGCGAAAATGTGGCGTCCTTTGTCTGAAGATCTCCATAATCGGACTGCTTTGCATTTTCTGACTTTGCACGCTCTCTGTGTGCGTGTTCTCTCTGCACACGCCTTTTGTGATATTTTCCTTTTTCCTCAGACCGTTGGTAGGTATTTCTAACGTGGTAATTGTCCTGAAAACTGTCTGCGTCCTCTGTATGGAAATTTGTAGCATTACCGTTTTCCTCATTGATAAAGCTGTTTTCCTTTAAGAATGTCTTTTCCGCTTCGGCTTCCGACTTCTGGACATTGTGACCAGAAGTGTCCTGTTGTTGCTGTCGGTAATATTTTTTCTTATTATTTTTCCTGTATTCTGTCCCAGTATTAAACTCTGACTTCTGGACGCTGTGACCAGAAGTTGCTTTTCCTGTACGACTGCCATGGTTCGCATCCCTTGGCAGATTGCTCACAGGCTTCTCGCTGGCACTAAACTGGTTTTCCACAGAAAAGGTGTTGTCCTGCCTGTGTTCTATATGTTTTACTCCAGTCACTTCCTTATCCTTGGAAAATGTCTCTTTTTCAAATGCCTTTACTGCCTGCTTCTTCTGTCTTTTTTCTGCCATTTTATACTGCGTCCTCCTTCTGCACCGATTCCTCCGGCTTGGTATTCATAATTCTGTAAGTCTTGGTGTCTGTCGGATATTTGTCTACAAATGGAATTACCACATTGTCAAACAGTATCAGACCACTTCCCGGCTCGGAGTTGGTGACATAGGAAAGCTGCTTATCAGAAAGTCCCAGCTTATCAGCGAGAATTGCCTGATCTTTGGCATTCTGATTTAACAGATACACAAAATCGCTGTTACCCAAAATACCTTCAATCTCCTCAGAACGAAGAAAATCGCCCACGTTCTGCGTCAAACCAGTCGGAATACCGCCCCATTTTCTGAAACGCTTCCAGATTTCCACGGAATAAATAGCTGTCTGCTTCTCCTTCAGAAGAAGGTGGAACTCATCACAGTAATAACGGGTAGCAATCTTTCGCTCCCTGTTCTGCGATACCCTGTTCCAAACCGCATCCTGCACGATTAACATACCCAGCTCTTTCAACTGGTTTCCCAAATCTCTGATGTCAAAGCACATGATACGATTGCCGCTGTCTACGTTGGTATGGTGGTTGAAGTAATTCTGGGAACCATGCACATACAGCACAAGGCTGTTTGCGATACGCTCCGCCTTTGGATTTTTGTGTGCTAACAGGGCATCATATAAATCTTCCAGCAGCGGCATATTTTCCGGCACCGGATTTTCAAAATACTTGTCATAAATATGACGGATACATTCGTCGATGATACCTTTCTCATCGTTCTCCAGACCGTCCTTGCCACCTGCGATCAGGTCACATAATGTTATGATAAAATCAGATTTCAGTTTTAATGCTTCCTTATCCCCCTTATGGCTCAATTGAATATCCATAGGGTTCAGATAGTCTTTGGAATTGGTGGCAAGTTTTACCACCTGTCCATGTAGTGCTGCCACAAGAGCAAAATACTCTCCCTCCGGATCGCAGATGATAATATCGTCCTTTGTGATAAGAAAACAGCTTAAAATCTCACGCTTTGCACTAAAACTCTTACCACTTCCGGGAGTACCTAAGATAACTCCGTTTGGTGTACGGAGCCTTTTTCTGTCTGCCATAATCATGTTGTTGCTAAGTGCATTTAATCCGTAATAGATTGCCGGTGCAGGCATAAATAACTCCTGTGTGCAGAATGGTACTAAGATTGCGGTGCTTTTTGTGGAAAGAGTACGCTCAATGCCTGTCTCATTGCATCCAATCGGTGCGGATGCCATAAGTCCCTGTTCCTGCAAATACTGTAAACATCTGAGGTCACAGTTTGCCTGCTGAATGATACCGGACACCCTCTGCATTAAGCTCTCCAGTTCCCGCTTGGTTCTGCCATAACAGGTAATAAGGAATGTCATGTTGATCATCTTCTGGTTGCTCGTATTCAAATCATCGAGAAATTCCAGCGTGTCCTTTTCATAAGTCACGATGTCTGTTGGAAGAATATCCATATCGTAGCCGCTTCGGACTGCCTTTTTCTGTTCCTCAATCTTCATTTTCTGGATATTGGAAATAACCACTTTTAACTTCTTGATTGCCTTTACCGGATCTTCCGTCTGCATGTGCATGGAAATCGTAAGATTAGCATCAATATCAAGAAGCTGCTTGATCAGCTCGTCCGTAAACTTCGGTGCGATAATATCCAGATAGGACACACAGCCATACATATTCCCTGACTTAAAGCGGTTCGGATAGCGGAAATCAAATCCCGGCGGTGCAATATAGTCCTTGACCGACTTACCGGATTCTGCCAAATCCTTAAATGAAAAACGGAAAGGCTCCATCGTATCCTGATTAAAATATTCATGCAGGATGCGCAGTCTTTCCTTTCCGTCCAGTCCCCTCGCAAGGGTTCCTATGTTGTTTAAGTTCCGTATGACATCTTTTTCAATGTTGTTAAGGCGGCTCTTGGCTTCCTTGTAGCCGTTGCTTTCTACACCAAAAATCAGATATTTTGATTTGATGATACCGTTGTTGCCCTTTGCCGCCTGCTTCTTTAACATTTCCGTATATTCCTCACGAATATCGTTAAAATCATCCTCCTGCCACGGAATGTCAAACTGTTCTGTAAGCATCTGCTCGTTGACCTGCCTGTTGAAAAGCACCAGTTCAAACTTCACAGACGGATCAAAATAATTGATAAGCTTGCTGTACTGTGCCAGTATGTCCGCTTGGTCATCCACTTCCAGAAGCTCATAGTTTATATCAAAAAATTCCACCATCTTTGTATAATAACGGTGGCTGACCTGACAGATACCGTCCCGGAACATCTTTTCAAAAGTGATCGTCCTTTGTGCGGTAGTCGGCTTTTCTTTCTCATTGCTCTTTCCCGATAAAATGCGCTTCAACTGTATAAGACGCTTCTTTTCTGAAAAGGTAAGACCGCCACTTTTACTGTTGTTCCTGCTATTGCCTTTATAACTGCTTTTTCTGCGGCTTTCCGGTTCTGCCTTTTGCTTTTTCTTCAAGATAACGAACCTCCCTTCGTAATTTTTCTTTTTCTTCCAACTGCTTGTATAAATTTTCCGACCGGTATGGTCTTATGCCCGGTGTGAGTATCTTCTGCCGGAGCATAAAATACAAAATCTTCTCCGCCGGAAACCCGTTTTTCTCATACATTGCAAAAAAGAAAAATGGAAGCATTGCTCCCATCATAAGAAGTGATGCGGCAGATGTTCCGATCAATCCCTTGGTTAAAAAATACAAGGGTATCCCGGCTACTGCCGCACCGCTGAAACAGATGATCTGTCTCTTTGTCAAGTTCAGTGCCACTTTTGTCTTGATACCGGACAAATCCTTTGGCACCTGCACGGATATTGCCATTTCGTTCCTCCTTTAATGTGCATTCCAGATAGATTTAGACAGGGAGCCTGTCTTAAAAAGTGAAAAACATAGGATAACGGTATATGCCGCCACTGACCAGAGTGCGGTATGCAGGTTGTCGGCTACTGCCACACCTGCCACCAGCACCGCATAGATAGCAACGCACACCATCATAAAAAAGCCCTGAAATGCCAATGCACAAAGTCCCTTAAAATAATTAGTTCCTATCGTTCCCCATTCCCGATTGGTTACGGTTGCACAGGGAACAGGTGCTACTGATACATAAAGATATATTTCAATCATTCGCCCATAAAGAATGACGGTAATCAGGACTGACATGATTTTCATACATAAACTGACGATCATGGTCTCCATTCCAAGTCCCAACAGCTCTCCTATGCTCATTTCCGAAAACTGCTCATTGAACATCGTCTGCAGCGTACTTGAAACATCAATACTGGTTTCCCCGCTGATTGCTGCGGCGGCAGAATTGACGATGTGGCTTCCCACATCAAATACCGCCATTACAATGTCAAAAGTCTTGCTAAGAAGCATGACTGCAATACACGCTTTCATAAAAAAACGGATAAAAATTGCCGTATTGAAGTCATGCAGATTATTCTTGTCAATAACCATGGAAATAAGCTCATAGACGAGTACAAAACTGATGATCATTCCCGCTATGGGAATCATCACGTTATCGGACAGGGTTTTTATCATGTCAAAAATACCGGAGTTCCAAGTGCTGGGAGTTTTACTGACCTCCCCTGCAATCGTGCCTACCTTGTCATTAACATCGGTAAACATGGTTTCAAAGTTGGTCAGAACCCACCCCTGCAACAGTTCCTTTATGAATTCAGTAATCTTATCAATGATCCCACCCATGAATTATGAAAACAGAGTGGTAAGCTGTGGAATTACCGTCTGTGCCACAATGATGATGCCACCGCCACTCATAAGCTGCTTGATGCCCTGTGATTTTGCACCGGGATTATCGTTTCCATATCCTTCGAGAAGATTGATAACTCCCCACACGCCGACACCTGCTCCGATTGCGGTTACTACTGTTTTAAGTCCTGTTACTGATGTTGTAAAAAAGCCCATTTGTTTGTCTCCTTTTTCTTGAAAAATGAAATAAAAAAGGGAGCTGTTCTGATTTGTGATTTTTCAGAAAAACTCCCATAACAATAGTTCCAATATTTAGTTGTAAAGTCACTTCTGGACATTGTGACCAGAAGTTAAGCCGTGATCTCTCCGACATCGCATACCTCGTCCACCACATCATTCTGCTTGAACCGCAGCTTGTTAAGGTTTTTAACGTATTTTTCAATGTCAAATTCATTCTTTTTGTCATAATCGGATAACATCGGGTATTGCTTATGCTTCGTTATATCAAACTTATCTGAGAAAAATGGTCTCACACCTCTAAGCTGCATGATACATTTGCTGCCATCCATGACTGCAATCTCGTCCTGACTCATTAACTCCTTTCCAGTCTTTTGATAATTCAGACCGTAGGACTGGCTCGTACCTCTTGTATCCGAGATATTGTAAAGGTCAATCGTTTCTTTTCCAAGGATTTCTGCCAGATCTTTCAGAGTATCTTTCTCTTTTCCTCCCAGAAACAGGGTAGTGTCGCAGTTTCCTTCAATCGTGGAAGCGTTGTCCCGGTACAGAGCCTTTAGCTGTGACTTTGACTGCAAAATAATAGAAGCTGATATTTCCCGGCTACGAATGGTAGCAATCAGCTTCTCAAACTGCGGAATCTGCCCAATGTTCGCAAACTCGTCCAGTAAACACCGGACGTGAATCGGCAGTCTCCCATTATATACATCATCTGCCTTGTCACAAAGCAGATTGAATAACTGCGAATACATGATACTTACAATGAAATTGAATGTTGCATCGGTATCCGAGATAATGACAAACAATGCTGTCTTTTTCTCTCCCAACGTATCAAGCTCCAGTTCATCATAAGAAGTCAGGTCACGCAGCTCCTTAATATCAAATGGTGCCAACCTCGCACCACAGCTAATCAGAATTGATTTTGCTGTCTTTCCAGAGACAAATTGTCAAGGACTTTTTCATCAAATTCACAAAAAATCCACAAAAAAGGTGCCAGAAGCACCGTATGGCTCCTGACACCTCGTTTGATAGATT
>ENA-OPCA01002295-OPCA01002295.1-human-gut-metagenome-genome-assembly--contig:-NODE-2295-length-12307-cov-3.539830_pt1 | contig 12307 bp, 8 predicted proteins | sample MGYA00241076_ERZ501468 | MGnify/ENA primary metagenome ERZ501468 (study PRJEB25962, sample SAMEA2042633) | human gut metagenome | biome: human gut; feature: human-associated habitat; material: faeces... | reverse complement strand
ACCCACGACCTCCGCCGTGACAGGGCGGCATTCTAACCAACTGAACCACCGGGCCTCATGTCAGTGTCCTGACAGATATAAATATTACCATAAAAATTTATTTAATGCAAGCCTTTTTGTAAAATTTTCTTAATTTGCTTTTTTATTTAGATGACGGCGTGCCAAAAATGTTTTTAAGTTTTTTGCAGCCATTTATGCTATAATGTTATTCAGATAATTTACCGTTTCATATTTAACTATACAGGAGGTTACCTTTATGCTTACAGCCCCGGACTGGGCTCTTGGCAGCCGCTATCTGCGTGAAAACGCACCTGAACTTATTCCGTTTATTGAAAAATACGGCCCTTGCAATTTACAGCCGGAAGCCCCGGAAAAATATTTTGGCACGCTTGTTACCGGTATCATTTCCCAGCAGCTTCCGCCGGATGTCAGCCTGGCAATGGTTAAACGTCTGGAAGAAACCGTCGGAACGCCCATAACGCCGGAAGCAATAGTCTCTGCCGCCGAAAGCGACTTATGCAGCTGCGGTATTATGCCGCAGAAGGTAATGTATCTTAAAGGCTTTGCCGAAGCGGTTTTAAACGGCGAAGTTACAATGGATAAATTTGCCGGTATGACCGACAGCGAAATTACCAAGCAGCTGATAAAAATAAAAGGGCTTGGCCAGTGGACAGCGGAGATGTTTTTGCTTTTGGCGCTGTGCCGCACCGATATTGCCCCTACCGCCGATTTTATTTTTCAAAAACGTGTTAAAGAAATTTTTAATCTTAACGCTATGCCCAAACGCAAGCAGATTCTGGAACTGACAGAACACTGGCGCCCGTGGCGTTCGCTTGCCGTATGGTATTTGTGGCAGGGAAAATAACAAAAAACAAAAAGGCTGTGCCGTAAAATAATTACGGTGCAGCCTTTTTTATATTAATTTTTCTGATACAAAATTCTGATGGAATTTATTACGCACAGCATGGCAACGCCGGTATCGGCAAACACAGCCGCCCACATTGACGCAAAACCGGCAAGGCCTGCTATCATTATCACTGCTTTTACGCCCAGCGCAAAGATAACGTTCTGCCAGGCAATGCGCCCCGTGCGTCTGGCAATATTAATTGCCTGCGGAATGGCACGCATTTCAGATTTCATAAATACCACGTCTGCCGCTTCAAGTGCTGCGTCTGCACCGCTGCCCATAGCGGCGCCAACATCGGCACCGGCAAGCACGGGCGCGTCGTTAATGCCATCGCCAACAAACATTACGCTGCCGTATTTGCTGCGCAGGCGGCCAAGTTCGTTAAGTTTATCCTGCGGCAGCAGTTTGGCACGCACTTCATCTATGCCTGCGGCAGCAGCCACTGCCTGTGCGCTTGCTTCCGCATCACCCGTAAGCATAGCCGTGGTAAGCCCCATGGCCTTAATTTCTTTTACTGCTTCCACAGCGTCATCTTTAATGGTATCGGCAATAACTATATGCCCCATGTATCTGCCGTTTTTGGCAAGCAGCACTTCCGTGCCGTAGGCGGAATTTTCAAAGCCGCCGCAGCTTATTTTGTAACGGGCCATAAGTTTTTTGCTGCCGCAAATAACGGTGCCGTTTAAGGTTTGGGCAGCAATGCCCTCACCCGCTATTTCTTTAAAGCTCACCGGGCGCACCGGCGTAAGCCCGCGCTCTTTGGCCGCATTTACAATGCTTACGGCAATGGGATGGGCGGATATTGCTTCCACATCAGCGCAAAGCTGCAAAACCTCGGTTGCATCCACGCCGGGGGCAGGCATTACTTTCTGCACAACAAAATTGCCTTTGGTAACGGTGCCGGTTTTATCCATTACAACGGCGTGTACGTTTTTAAGCGCTTCCATTACGGAGCCGCCTTTAAACAAAATGCCGTAGCGCGAACCCGCACCGATGCCGGAGAAAAATGCCAGCGGCACGCTGAGCACCAGTGCGCAGGGGCAGCTTATTACAAGAAACGTCAGCGCCGTGTAAATCCAGTGCTGCCAGTTGCCGGTAATATAGCCCGGCACAAGCGCTGTAAGCGTTGCCACAATAACCACAAACGGAGTATATACCCTTGCAAAGCGGGTAATAAAACGGTCAATCTGCGGTTTGGAAGCCGCTGCGTTTTCCACGCTGTCCAAAATACGTGTAACCATGGATTCTGAAAGCACTTTTTCCACGCGTATTTTCAGCATGCCGTTGGTATTAATGCAGCCGCTGGTAATTTCGTCGCCGTAATGCTTGCGTACAGGCACCGGCTCGCCTGTTACCGGCGAAGTATCAACAAGGCTGTCGCCTTCTATTACCACTCCGTCCAGCGGTATGCGGTCACCGGCGCGCACCAGCAGAATATCGCCTACATGGGCGTCCGCCGCCGGAATTACACGCACTTCTTCGCCTACAAGCAGGTTAACGGTTTCCGGGCGCATATCAACCGCGTCCATAATCTGTCCGCGGCTTTTTTCCACCGCACGGTGCTCAAAATATTCGCCCACACGGTAAAAGAACATTACGCCGACGGCTTCTTCATAAGCGGAAATTACAAACGCGCCCAGCGTTGCAATGGTCATTAAAAAGTTTTCGTCAAACAAATTGCCGCTTAAAAGATTTTTAACGGCCGCCAGAACAACCCTGCCGCCCAAAAGAACATATGCGGCAACCAAAACATATAAGTAATAAGCTTCCGGAATAAGCCCCAAAAATTCTGCCGCTATAAACAGCACGCCGCCAACAACAAGTTCCGCCAGCGTCATAGTTTCGGAAGAAAGCGAAAAGCTTCCGCGTTTGCGTTCTTCAACATGCGGCGCCAAAACAGCAACCCCTTCGCGTTCTTTTACGGCAACACCGCTTTCTATGCCGGAGCAGATTTTTTGCATCTGCGGCAGCAGCCCGTCAAAATCACGCGCCGTAACCTTAAGCTGTTTGGTTGCAAAAGTAATGGTGGCTTCGCTTACCTGCGGCAGCTCATTAATGGCACGCTCCATTTTAGCGGCGCAGTTGGCGCAGCCAAGGTTTTCAAGCACATAAACCTGCGTTTTAAAATTAAAGGGTCCTTCACCTTCACGCGGCACAACTTCAACGCCGCTTTCTATCGAAGTGCAGATTTCCTTTATAGCAGGCAAAACAGCTTCGTGGTTAACCGCCGAAAGGCGCAGCTGTTTGGTAACGTAACTGATATTGGCATATTCAACTCCGGGCAGTTCCTTTATGCGGTGCTCCATTTTAGCAGCGCAATGGGCACAGCCCAGATTTTTTAATATATAAACCTTCTTCACGCAGTGAGCGTCCGGCATGCGGCAGGTGCAGTTTTCAAGGCTTTCGCCGCACACATCGCAGTATTCTTCGTGCGGATGGCAGATTTCGCACTGACAGTCCTCCGGGTGCCCCGGAACGTGGTGGCTGTGATGATGTTCATGTCCGCAGCCGCAGCTTTCTTCGTGTTCATGGTGGTGATGTTCCCCGCAGCCGCAGCTTTCGCTATGCTGATGTTCGTGGTGGTGCTCATGTCCGCAGCCACATTCATCATGACCATGTTCGTGGTGATGCTGTTCATCACCACAACCGCAGCCGTGCTTATGGTGCTCATGTTCTTTACCGCAGCAGGCATCATGTTCATGTTCTTCATGAGTATGAGCTTCGCCGCAGCCGCACGCTTCGTCATGGCCGTGCTTGTGTTCCGGCTCATAGTTGTGCTCATGCCCGCACTCGACACCGTGTTCATGGTGATGATGGCCACAGCAGCAAGTCCCATCTTCATGGTGGTGGTTATGCGTGCGCACCTCATCACTGCCGTTTCTTATATCCGTTAAATCACGTACTTTTTGGGATGGCATAATATGTTCTCCTTTACATTTGAGCAATCATTCATATATTATTTAAAAAATATAGCCAAAGCACTCTTTGGTTACCATTATTATATCACATGAGCGAATATTCATCTATGCTTTTTTGAAAAATTTTTACATTTTTTTAGCCGGCATAACGGAAAGCAAATTACTTACCTTCCGTTATGTCAAACATAAAATATAATCGCTTTTAAATCTTTACAGAAGCTGCTTTAACGGCATTGTGCCAGCCCTGCAAGAGGCTTTCTCTTTTAGCCTGCCCCATCTGCGGCTTAAACTCGGCAGCAATAACATGGTTAGCCAAAATTTCTTCCTTACTGCGCCAATAGCCGACGGCAAGCCCGGCCATATATGCCGCGCCCATAGCCGTTGTTTCAATGCAGTACGTCCTTACAACAGAAGTATTTAAAATATCCGCCTGGAACTGCATCAAAAAATCGTTGTCGCACGCGCCGCCGTCAACACGCAAAGATGTTATAGGCATGCCGCTGTCCTCCTGCATCGCCATTAAAACATCATTTACCTGGTACGCTATGGATTCCAGCGTTGCGCGCACAATATGATTACGGTTTACGCCCCTTGTAAGCCCTACAATCGCGCCTCTGGCGTACTGGTCCCAATAGGGCGCGCCCAGCCCGGCAAAGGCAGGCACAACATAGCAGCCGTTGGCATCGGGCACTGATTTTGCCAGCACCTCCGACTCCGCCGCATCGCGGATAAGCCCAAGTTCATCACGCAGCCACTGCACGGCAGCACCGGCAACAAAAATCGAGCCTTCCAGCGCATACTCAACCTTGTCATCTACGCCCCAGGCGATAGTTGTAACCAGCCCGTTATGCGAATTTACCGGAGCAGTGCCGGTGTTCATCAGCATAAAGCCGCCTGTGCCGTAAGTATTTTTTACTTCGCCGCGCTCAAAGCAGGTCTGCCCGAACAATGCGCACTGCTGGTCGCCGCCGGCGCCTGCAATAGGCACCTCGCGCCCGAAAAGCTTGCTGTCTGTATAGCCGTAAACATGGCTCGAAGGCTTAACCTCCGGCAGAATCTGCTGCGGAATTTTTAAAACGCGCAAAATTTCTTCATCCCATTTTAAGGTATGGATATTAAAAAGCATTGTGCGCGATGCGTTGGAATAATCCGTTACATGCACCTTACCGCCCGTCAGCTTCCAGATAATCCAGCTGTCAACAGTACCGAAAAGCAGTTCGCCTTTTTCCGCACGTTCGCGTGCGCCAATAACATTATCAAGCAGCCAGCGCAGTTTGGTTGCCGAAAAATAAGCGTCCAGCACAAGCCCTGTTTTGCTGCGGAAAAACTCCGCCATGCCGAGGTTTTTCAGTTCGTCGCAATAGCCTGCCGTGCGGCGGCACTGCCACACAATTGCTTTATGTACCGGGCGTCCGGTTTCTTTATCCCATAAAACCGTGGTTTCGCGCTGATTGGTAATGCCAATGCCCGCAATTTCGTTAATGGTAATATCAATTTTACTCATTGCTTCATACATCAGGCCGGTTTGGGTTGCCCATATTTCCTCCGCGTCATGCTCAACCCAGCCGGGCTGAGGAAAATACTGGGTAAACTCCTTTTGCGCCGCGCTGCAAATCCGTCCGTTTTTATCAAATATAATGCAGCGGCAGCTGGTTGTCCCTAAATCCAGCGCCATAATGTATTTATCCATTGGGAATCCCCCCTGCCGACAAAAATTTTAATACTGTATAACATAATTATAACAAAAAAACCGCTGTAAAAGCGGCTTTTTTATTTAGTTTTTACAATGCCTTAAAAATTTCCGTTAACCAGGTGGCAGGCTACAAAATGCCCGGGCACAACCTCTTTAAGCTCTGGTTTTACGCTGCGGCAAATTTCCATACACTGCCCGCAGCGGCTTTGAAACGGGCACCCTTTCGGCAAATCAAGCGGGCTTGGAATTTCGCTTTCCAGCGGTTCTATTTTTTCGCCCGGTTTAAAATCCACCTTAAACACCGATTTCATCAGCGCCTTTGTATAAGGGTGCATGCCCTCGGTGCTGATGCGCCTTCCATAACCGATATATTCCACGATATTGCCCAAATACATAACGGCAATCTGGTGGCACATTAAATCCACAAGCCCCAAATCATGGCAGATAAAAAGGTAGGTAATGCCTTTTTCTTTCTGCAGGCGCACCAAAAGCTCGCAGATTTTTTCCTGCACCGAAACGTCAAGCGCGCTTGTAGCTTCGTCGCACACCACAATCTTTGGTTCCAGCGAAAGCGCGCGCGCAATGCCCAAACGCTGACGCTGCCCGCCGCTCATGTTATGCGGGTAACGGTCCTTAAAATCTTCCGGCAGTTCTACCATACGCAAAAGTTCCGCTGCTTTGGCATCAACTTCGCTCTTTTTTATCAGCCCAAAATTCAGCAAAGGTTCGCAAACAATTTCTTTAACCTTCATTTTGGGGTTAAAGGCGGCTGCCGGGTCCTGAAACACCATTTGTATTTTACGCCTGTTCTGGCGTGCTGCTTCCCCGCGCAGTTTTAAAATATCCTGCCCGTCAAAAATAACTTCGCCGCCGCTTGCCGGATGTATCTGCAAAATAGTACGCACCAGCGTGCTTTTGCCGCAGCCCGATTCGCCTATAATGCCAAGCGTCTGTCCGGCATAGGCGTTAAGGGTAACATTATCGCACGCCGTCAGCATTTTTCCGCCTTCGGCCGCAAATTTTTTTGTTAAATTTTTAATTTGTAAAATTACAGGTGCTTCAGCGTTCATAATATTTCTTATCTCCCAATACCGGCACAGCCGCAAGCAGTTCTTTGGTGTAGGCGTGCTGCGGGTTTTCAATAATTTCGCGCCCGCCGCTTTCCACCACGTGGCCGTTTTTCATAACCATCAGCTTGTTAGATACATACGAAGCCACACCAATGTTATGCGTTACCAAAATCACCGCCGCATTATATTCATTGCGCACGTCAACAATCTGGCGTATTATCTGCGCCTGCGTAGTAACGTCAAGCGCACTGGTAGGTTCGTCTGCCAAAAGCAGCTTGGGGCTGAATATCATGGCCATGGCAATACCCACGCGCTGGCGCATGCCGCCCGAAAGTTCAAAGGGATAACTGTTCATAATGTTCTGCGGGTTCGGCAGGCGTACTTTATTAAGCATATCTTTCGCCATTTCCGCGGCTTCCGCCTTCGATTTCTGCGGAGCGTGCGCAAAAATGTAATCTGTAAACTGTTCGCCTATGCGGCGGATGGGATTTATCATATTGCCGCTGTCCTGAAAAATCATCGACATTTCGCTGCCGCTGATTTTACGCCAGTCCTCACGCGTGTTTTTCAGCATATCGCGCCCGTCAAAAGTTATGCTGCCGCCCGAAACATGCCCTCTGCCGGGCAGGCAGCCCATAACGGCACGGATAACGGTTGTTTTGCCGCTGCCCGATTCGCCTACAATTGACAGAATTTCGCCTTTATCAAGTTGAATGTTTACACCCGTTACGGTAAGTTTGCTGCCGTAACTGATGTCCAGATTTTTTACATCAAGAAGCATTAATTTAATCCCTTCTTTGCAGCTTAGTCAGCAGGGGCAACATCTTTGGTCAGCCAGTAATAATCTGCCGGTTTAATATCGGCGTTCTTCAAGGTTACTTTGCTTACCATATTTGTTTTAGGATAGCCAAAGAACAAACCTGCGCCGTCGTTAAGCAGAATCTGCTGCATCTGAATCAATAAATCGCGGCGTTTGGCAGGGTCAAATTCAACCGCAAGCCTGTCACTCAGAGCATCATATTCCGGGTTGCTGTAACCGGTAGCATTCTGCGGGTCGCCGGTTTTCCAGTACCAGTTAAGGTATACGGCAGGGTCGCCGCTGTTGGCAGTAAGAATATTGGAAATGCAAAGGTCAAAATCGCCGCTCTGGCGGATTGAGTCAAGCACGTTGTAGTCAATATTTTTCATATTAACCTTAATGCCGATTTTTTTAGCATCGGACTGGGTTGCTTCTGCATAAAGCGGCAGTTCAGCGCGTCCGCTGTAATAAATAAAGTCAAGTTCAAGATTTTTGCCATCTTTATCCACATAACCGTCATTGTTGGTATCTTTCCAGCCGGCTTCCGCCAAAAGCTGTTTTGCGCGTTCCACATTATAGGCATTCGGGTCGGTCAGCTGGTCAAAACCGTAATCCAAAGAAGGCGGAATGGGCGCTTTGCCTGTAATGAAGGTATCCTTAAGCAATACTTTGTTGTAGGTTTCGCGGTCAAGGCAGCTGATAAGCGCAGCGCGTACTTTCGGGTCGTGGCACGGGCGTCCTTCGTTCATATTAATCTGCGCCAATACGGTGCGCAGCGAAGCAAGTTCGGAAATATTGTATTTTGCTTTATCCTGGAACAGCTGCAAATCGCCGGAAGCTATGTTGATTGCCATATCAATTTCGCCCGACTGCAAAGCCATTGCACGGGTGTTGGGGTCATCAATGGTAGGAATTTCGGCAACTTTAAACGGAACTTTGCCGTCCCAGTAATTGGGGTTTGCTTCCATAACAGCTTTGGCCTTGCTGTATTCCTTAACCATATACGGGCCGGTGCAGATAGGCCCCTGTTTTGCATAATCGCGGTCGGTTACGCTGGTATCAATAATAATGAACAGCGGGTCGGCCAGCATGCCAGGCAGAGTCGGCACCGGATTTTTGGTCTTGATAATTAAATTCTGGCCGTCGGCAGTAATGTTGTCGAACTGGAAGAAGGTTTCCGCACGGTTGGATTTTTCAAAAGTGCGTTCAATGGATTTTTTTACGGCGTCGGCAGTTACTTTGTTGCCGTTGCTGAATACCGCTTTATCATTAATTTTAAAAGTCCAGGTCAGCTTATCGTCGCTGATAGACCAGCTTTCGGCAAGCCACGGAGTAAGATTCATTTTATCGTCAAATTTAACAAGGCATTCGCCAAGGCCATAACGCATTACAACCCAGCTGAAGAAATTATCGGTAGGTTCAAGGCTGTCAGCAAAGTTGGTAACGCCAAATTTTACCGTATCTTTAGCCGCACCGCTTTTTGCTGAATCATCACCGCCGCAGCCTGCTGCCGCAAAAGCAAGTAATCCCATCATGGCAAGGGCTGCCGTAATTTTTGCTGCTTTTTTCATAAATACATCTTCCTTTCCGTTATATATCATCCATTAAACAGTTTTTATTCTTCCTGGCGCGGGTCGAGTACATCGCGCAATGCGTCGCCCCACAGGTTAAAAATTACTACCGTAACAAAAATTGCAAGGCCCGGGAAAATCATCAGCCACGGTGCCGTTTGCAGCTGCTGCCTGCCTTCGTTAAGCATTAAGCCCCATTCCGGCGCAGGCGGCTGTGAGCCGAAGCCGAGGAACGAAAGCCCTGCCAGCTCCATCATCATGGCGCCGATATCGGACGCCGCCGTTATTACCATCAGCGGCAGAATATTCGGCAGGATATGCTTCCATAATATATGTGTTGAAGTGCCGCCGTTAACTATTGCGGCTTCTACAAAGTCGCGTTTTTTTATTTTTAAAACCATGCTGCGTGCAAGGCGCGCATATTTGGTCCATGTTACAATCGTCAGCGCTATAATGGCATTAATAAGGCTGCCGCCCAAAATACCGGCAACGGCTATGGCCAGAATCATGCCAGGGAAAGAAATCATCATATCGGAAATACGCATAATGATGATATCCACCTTGCCACCGTAATAGCCTGCCAGTACGCCCAGCGTTGTGCCAACTATAAAAATAATTGTTACAAGCAGCAGCACGCTCGAAAGCGAATAGCTTGCGCCGTACAAAATGCGGCTGAAATTATCGCGTCCCAGTTTGTCTGTGCCGAATAAATGCTCTGCAGAAGGCGGCAGGTAAGCGTTCTGCATTACTGCTTCAAGCGGGTCATACGGCGCAATTAACGGCACTGCCAGCGCCACAGCAATAAGCAGCAGCACAAAAAAACTTGATACCGCAAAGGCACGGTTGGTTTTTAAACCATTTATAAGTATCTGCATATTATTTACCTGCCTTTCTTAAGCGCGGGTCAAGATGATTATAGGAAATATCAACTATAAGGTTAATTACCATATACATCAGCGCTATCCACAGCACTATGCCCTGCACCAGCTGAAAATCGCGGTAAATAATTGATTGTACGGCAAGGTAGCCAAGCCCCGGCCACGAAAATACTATTTCAACAACGGCCGCGCCGCCCAAAAGGTTGCCAAAGGATAATCCCAGCAGGGTAATCAGCGGCAGCATGGCGTTCGGCAGAACTTCCTTCCATAAAATATGGCTTTCGCTCATGCCGCGGGCACGCGCGCCGACAACATAATCCTGGTTAAGCTCTTCAAGCACCGTTGCGCGCACCTGGCGGGTGTATTTGGCCGCCATAACTATGCCCAGCGTTAAAGCAGGCAGCACCAGCGTTTCCGCACTTACGTGCCCGCCTACAATAGGCAGCAGGCCAAGTTTCAGCCCAAAAATCCACAGCAGCATCAGGCCCATCCAAAAGTTAGGTACCGATACGCCGACGAAAGTAAGCCCGCGCACCATATAATCGAACCAGCTGTTGTGCTTAACGGCGCTGTAAACACCTGCCGGTATGGAAACAATAAGCATAAAAACCGTTGATGCCACGGCGAGTATTACCGTTGCAGGCAGGCTGTGCATTAATTCATCTATAACAGGCTTTTTAACCATGTACGAGAAGCCGAAATTACCCTGAACCGCCCTTCCGAGCCAGTCGAGATACTGGAAGATAAACGGCTTGTCCAATCCCAGTTCATGGCGCAGCGCTTCAACTTCCTGCTGGCTTACAACAATATCCTCGTTGCCGGCAATCATCTGGCGCACAGGGTCGCCCGGCGACAGCATTACCAGCGCAAAGGTTATAAAGCTGATGCCCAGAAGCACAAGCACTATCTGCCCAATGCGCCCTAATAACTGTTTATTTGACAAAACACACCACTCCCTCACCAAAACTTCTGATAACCAAAATAAAACTCCCTGCCGTTTAAGTTTGGCAGCAGGGAGTTTACAAACGCTTAAGTTTATTTTAATTCTCTTGCTACCATGCCGTCACACGCAGCACCGGAAAGCATTAAAGGCAGGCTGCTGACTTGCAAAGCTGCTTACAGCGGCGGGACCGTACCGGTTTTGCACCGGGTTTCCATTTTAAGCCACAAGGCACCTTTAACCAGTTTATTCAATTATCATGTTTTAATTTTAGCACTAATTACTAATAAAGTAAATAATTTTTTTGTTAAAAATTTTAATTAGTATTTTATACGGTATACCCGTATGGGTATACCTCCCTAAAAGTGCAAAACCTGCACCGCTTTGCGGATAAAGCTTATCGGGCAGCAGTCCGCAAATATTTTGCTTATGCTGCGTATGCCTTATCCCGGCAGTACAGGTAATTTATTAAAACGTTACAATCAATTGGCTCCAGAGAGTTTCATAGTTTTTATCGTCTTTATTGCCCTCAAAGTCAGTCCACTCTAAACCGAAAACCATATTTTTGGCAACAGTATAATAACCAGCAAGTTTATATCCTTCAAAACCTTGAAGTTCTGTTCCGGCACTGCTTCTATACGGATAATCACCATTCATAGTATGTGCTATTGTTGTTCCGCCTGGCTGATCAAAATATTGGGCAACCAAACCATAAGAACCAGGTTTAGAGGCTTTTGCACCTTTGTAAGTTGCAGTTACAACATATCCATCATCTTCGCCAGCACTATCTTCAACACTACTATTAAGATACATTGCTCCTAAGCTTACATCACCAAAATTATAAGTTGCATCCGCATGCCATATTTTATTATCTTCATCGGCTTTATAGTCTTCCTGTGCATCATCAAATTTATAATATCCTGCATTTACGGTTAACTTATTCATTTTAGCAGAAACTACGCCGCCGTAAACATTTTTATAATTCCAGCCAAATTGATTAGGTGCTTTACCAACAACGCCTTCAATTTTTAAATCTTTGCCATAAGAAGCTATGATGCCGTCAAGATTTTGATCAAAGATATTGCCATCGGCAAAATAACCCCATGTACGTCCAGCACGAACTTTAACTCCACCAAGACGGCCTTCTACAAATGCACGGTCCAAAGTTACTTTATCATCACCTGTATCATTATTGAATTTCTGCCTGTTTTCAAAGCGCCCTTGATAAGTCCAATCATCATTAATCTGACCACTAATCAACAAACGAGTTCGCATAGCAGAACCATAATTAGAACCATTGTGACGGGCTGAATTTCCCTTGTAAGACGCATAATGGGTACGAATATTACCTGCTACTTTAAAGTTATCTGCTTTCTTTTCCAAGTTTGCTACACGCACGCCAAGGCTGTCGAGCTCACCGGCAAATTCCGCTGCAAGTTTGTCTACGTTTGCACCCTTCGCCATTGCTTTGGCCACAATCTGCGCCATTTCATAGCGGGTCATTAATCTGTCGCCGCCGTAAGTGCCGCCC
>ENA-OPCA01002287-OPCA01002287.1-human-gut-metagenome-genome-assembly--contig:-NODE-2287-length-12350-cov-3.013583_pt1 | contig 12350 bp, 7 predicted proteins | sample MGYA00241076_ERZ501468 | MGnify/ENA primary metagenome ERZ501468 (study PRJEB25962, sample SAMEA2042633) | human gut metagenome | biome: human gut; feature: human-associated habitat; material: faeces... | reverse complement strand
AGTCGCTATTGTTGTATATAAAGGTTTAAAACTTGTAGTTTATCGAATGCTTACTAATAAATTATACCTAGTACGATTTTCAAATCATGAAACTACTTTAAACAAAAAAGGTCGTTTATGGTAGCCGTCATATATACTTCCCAGCATAAAACAAACGTCCCATAAACGACCCGGCATTGACTATCAACATATAGTCAAATGCCTCAACCACTTAAAAAATACCTAATACCTAGATATTTTTTTCAACATTTTTATTCTAATCCAACTTCATCGACAAAAATGAAAGCAGGTCGGCCACTTCCCCAATGCCATGAAGGAATCTTATATTCCGGCTTCGCTATAATCTTGATATAACGCGCATTTACTGTATCAAAGTCCACTTCATGTTTGTAAATACCATTTTTATCTTTTGATGTGACAGCCGGATAGTCGACGGTCTTTAATTCTTTATAGATTTTACCATCGGCTGATGACAATACAGAAATACTTCTTACGTCCAAGATTTCTTCACCAATCTCTACATAAGTACGTACCCAAGCTTTATGGACAGAGGTTTCTTGTTTCAAATCGACAACCAGCTCCATGTCATTTTTGTAAAATGCAATCCACCTGCCAGTTCTGTAATTAGGTGTTCCACTCAAACCATCAACCAACGTATATTCACCATTATATTTATACTTTTCATTGATTGGTTGTAACAATATCAGCGGTTTGGCAGTAGCCTTGTTAAAATCGATCTTTTCTGTAAGTACGGCACTCTTAGCATTACGACGTATCGTAACAGCCTTTAAGACACAACTTTCCTTTAAAGCGAGCGTATCAGTATATTGCTGAGATTTTTCTGTAGGTTCACTACCATCAAGCGTATAATAAATAGGAGAATCTCCTATAGCTGATAAAACAACCTTTATGGAATTATCTGTATAATCAGTAATATACTCAGCCTTGACATTGAAGACATGTTTGGCATAATTATATCCGTTATCATCATACACTGATATCAGTTTAGGCAGACGCTGCAAGAAATTATCGTAGTTTTTCTTTTCCGGAAGAGTCCACTGAACTTCTGACAAAGCAGCCAGACGAGGTAATTCCATATATTCCAACTGACTATAAGTAGGAATATATTCGGTCCATAAGTTAGCTTGCACACCGATAATATGAGCAGCCTCCTCTGGTGTCAGACTCTTATCTACCGGTTCGTAACTATATACTCTTTCTACAGATACATATCCTCCGATAGCCAAAGGCTCATTCTCTGTATCTATCGTCTGATAATAATCAAAATACAGATGCGAAGCTGGAGTCATGATAGCGTCATTGCCCATCTTGGCAGCCTCAATGCCACCTTCGCTGCCTCTCCATGACATAACTGTAGCTGTAGGACTCAAGCCACCTTCCAGAATTTCATCCCAACCTATAATTTTACGTCCTTTTTCATTCAGGAACTTCTCTGCATATCCAATAATATAAGACTGCAATTTCTGTTCGGCCGTATGTTTAGCATCAGACTTAATTCCCAAAGCCTTAATACGTGCCTGACATTTCGGACATTTCTGCCAACGTACCTTTGGGCACTCATCTCCTCCTACATGAATATACTCAGAGGGAAAAACTTCAACAATTTCGCCCAAAACATCTTCTATGAATTTAAGCGTTTCATCATTACCCGCACACAGGACATCCTCAGATACTCCCCACTGTTGCCATACTTCATACGGTCCACCCGTACATCCCAGATAAGGATAGGCAGCTAAAGCAGCTTGCATATGTCCTGGCAAATCAATTTCCGGAACGACTGTTATAAATCTTTCCTGAGCATATTTTACAATATCACGGGCTTCATCCTGAGTATAAAACCCTCCATATTCTACATTATCATATTCTCCCGAATTACGTCCTATAACAGTCTTTGCACGTTTAGAGCCAATAGTCGTAAGTTCCGGACGTTTCTTTATTTCAATTCTCCATCCCTGATCGTCAGTAAGATGCCAATGTAATCTGTTTATATTATGCAAGGCAAGCATATCTATAAAACGCTTAATAGAATCTGCCGGAAAGAAATGACGCGAAACATCCAAATGCACTCCACGATATGAAAAACGCGGAAAGTCATTTATCTCTACTGCCGGATACACTACATTTCCATGTTCTGTATCAGCCATAGCCTTACGCAAAGTCTGAATCCCATAAAATACTCCTGCTGCTGAAGCACCTTGTATGCTAATATTATTATCACCAACAACCAAGCGATATGCTTCCGGATTCTTATCATCCAGTCCGGTTGACAAAACAATTGCATTCTTCTCTACTTTCTTATCTGTAACGTCCAGTTTCTTGCCTGTCTGTCCAGCTATATACCCAGACAAAAACTCAGCATTACGTTTCATAGCCTCATCACCTTCAGGATATACAATAGAAGTCGTACCTGCTAGTTCAAAACCCTTATCCGATGAGATTTTTTCAACATGCTGTGGTAAAGGAATAATATCAAAATCGGCCTGAACAGTCTTCTCACTCGTACACGAATAAAAAACACTTCCCCATACCAAAAGAACTAATCCCGTAATTATATTCTTCTTCATACAGAACTTTATTAAAAAAATTAAGAGCAAACTCAATATAATACATAAAAAGTCTGCTCTTAAATAACTTAATGTGTAACTAAAAAATAAATGCAGCTATAATATTAGTTCGCAGTATAGATATAGAATTTTGTAATATCTACTCTAGACGGAACCTCAATCATCTGATACTTCAAGTAACGAGTTGCAACTGTATATTTAAATGCTATATTATGATAAGCACCTGATGTTGCAACTTGTCCCATAGATTTCCAAGAAGAACCATTTTCTGAAGTAAAGATTTCAACTTTAGTCGGACAATAGCCTCCTCCCCAGTGAGAAGTCTGAATACCTGTAACATTCTTTACTTCTTTTAGATCGACAGTAAGCCAGAATGGAGTACCATTAGTAGCAACATCACTACCTCCTTTACCATTCACAGAATTAGCAGCTGCATTCTCTACTCCATCCATAAAAGTAAATACCCAATTAGTGATATCTGTATTCAAAGTACTATTTTCCGGAGCCTTTCCAAAGAATAATAAATCTTCTTCTCTTTCTTCCTTCTTTTGAATCTTTACAGAAAGTGACTTATGCAAATCAGAAAGAACAACATCCGAAGCAACTGACTCAATTCCTGCTACATTAATATTTAATGTATATTCAGCAGCTTCTGAAACAGAAGCAATATCCGACCAATCTGTGATAGATATAGAAACTGGTTCTGATTTTGTACTACCAGCTTTTATCACAGCTTTATTTGACGACATTGTTATTTTTTCTGAACTAATTCCTTCACATGTAGCACTTATATCTACCGTAATATCATTACTAGCCGCTTTCTGTATAGTAGCCATCACATCCATAGCCACTGTACCCTCAATCCCCTTTCCTGTAAAATGGTCCAAAGTTACAGTTTGTATAGGCTTCAGATAATTCGTCGGCAACAGAGAAACATATGTCATATTCCATTCATTTACCGCATTCTCATCATCATCACTACATGAAGAAAACGGAATGATGCAGCTCGAAATAGCCGCAACTAATATATATCGTAAAAACTTTTTCATATTATTAAGATTCTTTTCAAAGGTACTATCCTCTAAATCGGGATAGCACCTTTATGTTAACAAAATAATTATTCAGGCCATGCTGTAGATTCATCTGTAGATAAAATATCGTGAACCCAAACAACATCTTTAGAAGTAGTTAAAGAATGATTATGTCCTGTAGCATCAACAAAGTTCTTACCTTCTCCTTCATTCAAGCGCCAGTATGCTTCCAATCCTTCAGAACTTGGACTAACCTGTACCATGCTATTCTGAATCTGAACGGCAGAACGTGCAACAGACCAAATACGAGCTTCACTTACTAAGATCTTACAGCTTCCCCACCAGCCACTTTGGTTACCATCACCATCGGTAAACCAATTTATACTAGTAAATGTTCTACAAGGATCTGAGCAAGCTAATGTACCACTATCTACACCGTTAACATAAATCTTGTAGTTCATACCATCAAATGTCACAGCCAAATGCTGCCATTTGTTAACTTCAAAATGATGACTTGGGTTAACATACATACCATCATGCAACTGAATCTGAACCAGAGAATGCAAAGGATGATCAGGATTTTCAGCATTCGGGTCTTCAAAACGCAATAAAATGTAACGCTTTTTATCACTTCCTCCATCGTCTGTTGAGAAGACTGCACGGTTACGATTATCTGTATCACTCACCTGGAAACGTACTTCAATGGTATACTGAGCATAAGTTTCCGGATTATCAATATAGCTCTGTGAGAATAGTTTTGCACCTCCAACAAACATTGGGGCAGAAAAACGAATAGTACTTTCTGCTAGAATAACAAAGCTACCAGTATTATCCATTGCAGGCAAAGCTCCATCTTTGGCAACCAAACGTAAAGGTAAAGCGTAAGACTCGCCCGATTTCATCATTTCATCAGAGAAAGCTTCCAAAGTAATTTCTGTTTCCTCTGCATTGTACTCACCAGCTTTAACCAATATATCTTCCGGCAATATATACTGACCTTCAGGCAAGGTAATGTAACTTGTTCCATTCTGTCTATTAAACTCATCCAGAACAGAAGGATCTACAACTAATTTATAATGATTATCAGTAGTTGACAAATCACTCAAATGTATGTTCAAGGTTGTTTTACTTTCACCATCTACACTGACATTAACCTTCGAACTAGTACCAGACAATGCTTCTTTAATAAATGCATGAGTATCTAATACATCATATTCAGCATTATCGCAAGATGTAAAAGCTCCCAATCCAGCAATAACAGCTGAAAGAAGCCATATTTTTATATAATTTTTCCGTTTCATAAATTATTTCTCTTATTTTTTTAATAATGTGTGACTAGAAGGATTCATTATCTGAATAGCATTTCGCATATTCTTATATTCAGGATTTGTTCCAAATTCAGCTTCCATACGATAAGCTCCGACGCCTGCTTTCTGGAAACCGTTACGTGGAACCCAACGAGCCATGCCTTCTAATGACTTCATTTTATTTCCATAACTATCAGTAAAATCATATCCACCATTCATGGCAATATCTACTGCTTCAAAATTTTCAGTCATTATAGTCATATTAGTAACCTTCTCTTCACCTAATTCTTCGCCAAATGTAGAAATCAGAGCAGGTCCCCAAACATTTCCGTCAATCAAACGACCATTCAAATTACCATCCCCAGAGCAACTATAAGCCTGAATAATGAAATAATCGAAATAATGTCCGATTTCCGGTCTGTCTGTTATTCTCTGAGGCTCTCCGTCTATAACCAACAGCTTTCCTGTTCCAGATTTAGGTCCAAAGTACTTACCTAATTCATCTACAAAAATGAAAAAGTTATTATTATCACTCTGTTTGACAATATTACCATGATAAGGTCCAGCAACGGGCTCATAGTCAATATCAAATCCATCATATCCATACTTATTCAAGGTATCAGCTACAGCTCTGGCATATGTACGGATTGCATTTTCTACAGCTTCTGTATTGCTTTCATCTTCAGGCCACCCCCAAAATTCATTAATAGCATCCTGTTCACTGGCATATCCATTTTCTTCCCAGTTGGCAGTAACAGATTTAGGAGTCATACCTTTGCCAATATTATCTATAATAGAGCAATATATGATTTTAGTACCTTTTACCTGCTGTACAAACTGCATATCTCGTTTTTGAGCATCAGATAAATCCAAGCCATTGTCCCAAATAGATACAATATCCATACTATCCGGGATACCAGCTAAAGATGTTTTCATAAAAGCACCTTCAGCATTCCATCCACTATACCATCCGAAAGCAACCTGATGATCAGTCTGCTTATACGCTCTTAATGCAGCATAATATTCTTCAGATGTAATTTCTTCAGGAAAGCTCTCTGCTTCGGTTTCCGTCCAATCGCTACAGCTTGCTACAAAAGGAGCGGCTAAGGAAAGTAACAATGCGTATATATAATATCTCTTTTTCATAGATTATTTCTTTTTTGAATATTCAATTAATTTTTCTTTGCCCATTTCAAATCAGTAGCTTCATTGTCAGCGCCACCCAATTCAGCTACACCCTGATTATAGTTTGCTGTATTATTCTGCGCTTCTGTATATGGGAAGCTCAAACGACGCATACCTCTTATACTACTTACGCCACAATCGGAAAGATTATCAATGCAAGGATAAAGTTCAGGATAACCTGTTCTACGATATTCAGCCCATGCTTCCATACCCAAAGGATAATTGGCAATCCACTTCTGAGTAATAATACGCTGGAAGTTTTTACCTGTAAGCGAATTATCGTTGTCATCCCATTTCACAGATACTGTATTAGTAATAGAAGCCGGTGCGTTTTGTACATCATCACTAGCATGTGATACGACAGGAGCTTGATCTATAGCTAAATAATCATCAGCAGCTACAGTATATTGTTCCATAGAAAGATTAATACCTGTTTCATAATATTCCTTAGCAGATTTATTACCAACATTCCAGCCTCTTAAAATACCTTCTGCACGTAAGAATGCTGTTTCTGCAGCACAAAATACCAGCAACTTATCAGATCCAGAAATGGCAGGTGTAGAGAAAGCAGAAGCAGCTCCTTTATCAAAATTGCTATCACCTGTACGCATACCGACATACTGATCTGTTTTGCCTGTCATAGTCGACTTATTAAAATACTTAGGCATACGAGGATCGTTATAAGCATTCATATAATCGACAATATTAGCATTTACACGCAAGTCACCCCAGCTGACAGCAGCCAATTGATAAGGATTAGTCTGTGTGCCACAGTCCATCATAGCATTCTCAGCATTAGTTTCAATTAATCCAGCCTTATCGGCAACAGCAGCCTCAGCTGCTTCCTTTGCCATATCAGGCCAAGCATTACTGATACGCATTGCAACGCGTAAACGCATAGAATTAGCCAATTTAGCCCAACTTGCATAATTACCGCCAAACACCGGATCATTTGAACCTAGAGGAGCAAATCCACTTGTACCTACATAATAGTCATAAAGCACACTTGCTGCATTTGCCAAATCTTCCAAAATATGCTTGTAAACATCTTCCTGAGAATCGTAAGCTACATAGAAATTACCTTTCTTTACCTGACTATAAGGAAGAGGACCATAACAGTCTGCTACACGCAACATGGTAATGGCACGAATCATGCAAGCAAATGCATAATAATGACCTGTAGAGTTTGTTGCTTCCTGAATTTGGAAAAAGTTTCCATAAATCTTTTCAAACGGAGTATTCCATGGACCTGCACTCCATGCGTCACTTGGATTGAATGTTCCAAAGTTTGTTCCACTCCATGTATTAGAACAACAAAGATAACCACCTAACTGTCCTACCATCTGATCCATCATCTGAGAATCATTCTGCTGAATATTGACAATAGTTTCAATCATTGATTTCATCAGTGTAGCAGGATCGGCTTCATGAATCTGATACTGATTAGTATTATATTCTTCAAATTTATCGGTACAACCTCCTGCCAACATCAGTAAAGCTGCTCCCAATGTTATATGTTTCAAATAATTTTTCATAACGTGAATCTCCTTTAAAATTAGAATTGAACTTTTACATTAAAACCAATATTACGCAAACTTGGCTGCATAAAATAGTCCACATTCATATAATAGTTACTTGAAGTAGCTGCAGACAATTCTGGGTCGAAAGGAGCTTTACAATAAATCATCCACAAGTTACGTCCTACAACACCTAAAGTAACATTAGCTACATTCTTAAACCATTTTTTAGGCAGAGTATAGTTCAAGCTCAATTCCTGCAAACGTACATTTGTTGCACTATACAAATAATAGCGAGCATATCCACCTTCACCTGTACCAATTGTCTGATAGTATTTCTGAGCATCAACCATACCATTATTAATAGGAATACCACCATTATCACGAGCTGTAGCAGAAGCTTCAGATACACCGTAATAATCCAAAATACCTTGTGTTGCTGAATAAGCCAATCCACCAACTCGAGCAGATAAAACAACTCCTAAATCAATACCTTTATAAGTAAAGTGGTTAGTCCATCCCAAATTGAAATCTGCATCCAAATCTCCAACTTTAGTCGGCGTAGAAGAAGATGTCATTGAAAGATTTCCATTCTGGTCTACTTTAATGTTACCATTGTTGTCACGAGTTAACTGATTGTATACATAAATATCAGTCATTGAACCACCTTCTGTCAAAATAACACGGGGAGCAACATTTTCTTTTCCTAACCAACCAACAGGCATATTATCCATTTGGATTTCTTCTCCGGTCACAGGATTTATACTACCACTAGCCAAACGTACAACTTTATTACGGTTCAATGTGAATGTTGCATTTGAAGACCATCCAAATCCAGCCCATTCATCTTGGAAGCCAAGAGCTAATTCCAGACCTTGGTTTTGTACGTTACCAGCTTGTACAATCGCTTTATTATAACCAGAAGAAGAAGGTATATCAACCTTAAATGTTTGATTTAAAGTATTTGACCGATAATAAGTTGCATCTAAATTGAAACGGTTTTCCCAGAACTTCAAATTAAGACCGATTTCCCAAGACTTAGTCTTTTCTGGTTTCATATTATCCATCGGGTATACAGTCGGATTTTCCCAGTTGTGAGTTTGAGCATTATATTCATAACCAGGATTTGTCAGATAACGATCAAATGATGAAGCTACAACTGTATATGAACCACGAACCTTTGCATAAGTAATAATCTCTGGCAGTTCAAACATCTCAGACAATACAGCAGACAAACCAACTGATGGATAGAAGAAAGAAGCCTGATCAGAGAAAGCTAATTTAGAATCCCAGTCATTACGTCCTGTTAATGTTAAATACAACTGATTTCTCCAGCTTAACTCAGCACTGGCAAATACACTCTGAATTTCATCCTGGTATCCTTGAGGATCCGGTTTGTAGTTAGCAGAGAAGTTAATGTTATTAATTTGGAAGAAATTCGGAATAATCAAGTCACCGGCAAGGAACAATTCATCCATCGAAGTATGATAGATAGATGCACCAAAGTTTGCATTCAGTCTAAACTCACCAAAAGTTTTATCAATATTACCTAAAACATCAGCATACAGCGAACGTTCCTGACGCATTGCATCTTCCAAACCACCATTCACACCACAGAAAGTAGTAAGTGTAGAAGCCGATTTTTCATTACGGTTACGATAATCTGAGTTATCCAAATTTACACGTCCTGTAATATTGAACCAATCGGTAACTTTCCATTTTAAAGAAGCGCTCAACATATAACGTTTCTTTTCAGAAGTACGCAAAATTTTATTTTGAATCCAATACGGATTTTGTAAAGACATACCACCATCGCCATATGGCCAATATTGCCTCATATATCCATAATCCGTATCATAACGTTCATACAAACGGATTTCATCGAAGTTATCACCACGAGGGAATAAATACAGAGCTGGCAATGGGTTGTAATACTGTCCCTGTGACACCATATTCTTATTATTCTGAATAATGTATTGAGCACCGATGTCCAAAGTCAAACGATCATTCAAGAAGTTTGTTGTATTACGAGCCGTAAAGTTATAACGGTTATAACTATTATTAGGAAGGATACCATCTGAATTTGTTGTAGATGCAGACAAATAAGTCTGGTTCTTTGAATTACCTGTAGATAAAGCAATTGAGTTAATGATGTTTGTTCCTACATTGAAGAAATCCGAAGGATCATATCTGTTAGCTGTAGCAGCTCCCCAGCTAAACAAACCAGAACTTGTACCATAACGATTTTGCATTTCAGGCATGATATATGCCTTAGAGAAAGTTGTACTGTTTGATACTGTAATATTAGTTTTTTCAGTCTGACCTTTCTTTGTAGTAATCAATACGACACCATTTGCAGCAGCAGAACCATACAAGGCAGCAGCAGAAGGACCAGTCATCATACTAACACTGGCAATATCATCCGGGTTCAAATCGGCAACAGCATCAGAGCCCCCCATATCACCGTACTGACCTTCACCACCACTCGAACCTGTATTAAAGATAGGCACACCATCTATTACATACAAGGCATTGTTATCCTTTGTCAAAGATTTCATACCACGCATAACGACACGAGCAGCACCACCGGCACCAGTTGCACCGCTACTGATTTGTACACCAGCAACTTTACCAGCCAAAGAATTCATAAAGTTCGCATCTTTTACAGCAGTCAAAGCATCACCTTTCACTTCCTGCACATTATAACTCAAAGCTTTCTGTGAACGCTTGATACCTAAGGCAGTTACGACAACCTCATCCAAGACTTCTGTGTCTTCCTTCATTACAATCTGTCCCAACTGAGGACGAACTGTCATTGTCTGAGTCTTATAGCCGATATAAGAAATCTCAAGAGTTGCTCCTTCATTCACAGACAAGGTAAAATTACCATCAATATCGGTAATAGTACCGTTTGTTGTTCCAACTTCAAGGATACTTACGCCAATCAAGGGCTCACCCTTTGCGTCAACTACCTGACCTGTTGTGGTAACCTTTGCCACTGAACTCGATGACAACGATTCATTTGATACTGAACTGCTACTTGATGAAGCATACAATGCTGCATTATGACCGGAAGCAATCAGCAAGAACAAGAGTAATTTTGATAATTTACTTCGTTTCATAGATTAAGATTTAATTTGTTATTAAAAAAGGTATCCTATTTTTTTAAAGCAGATGCAAATATAATTATTTTATATTATCGATAGTATAAAAACAAAATAATTATATATACATTTTATAATAATTAAATATCTTAAAAATGTTAAGAACAAATTTAAGATATTTAATTACCTATCATTTCACAATGATTTCATCGACAAACTGTATACCATCTTTATATAAAGAATCAGCTATTGCCTGATATCTGATATATCGTGCATCAGTTTCACCTTCCCAACTAAATTTTTTAAATGACACTGAATCATCTTTTTGAACCTGATGATCAATAGCAGTTAGCTGAGTATAATCTTTACCATCAACAGAAGATGATATGACAACTTTTGATGGCATATATACATAAGGTCCCCAGATCTGCATGAAATCAGCAGATACAGAATGAATCTTTGTAACCTTCTCCAAGTCAATCACTACATCCATCCGATGATTATTTGCAAATCCCAGCCAACGTTTATCATTATAATTCCATCCTCCACGCAGACCATCAGTCAATGTTTTTTCTCCATTTGCCGGATAATTAGGCCAATACGGAATATTGAAAGTCACTTTTTTACCCAAAGCCAAATGTTCTACCGGCTGGCTATATTCTTTTCTATTACCTATTTCCTTAGCATAATCAAAAGTATTATATCCTTTCTCTTTAAGTACCGGTATTATCTTTAATATTCTTTCGTGGAAAGAATCCCAAGATTTTTTTTCAGGTGCAGTCCATGCTACTTCCGACAATGCAATGGCACGCGGATAAAGCATATATTCCATATGCTCATCAGTTGGAATATATTCTGCCCACAAATTTGCTTGGACTCCCAATATAAAATCTTGTTTGTCTTGTTGTTGGCTGAAATTTAATTTTTAATACGAAAACGAAGCATCCTGTCAGGACGCTAGACGCTCACTACCCTCGTTTCACGTCGTTTTCATCGCGCTCGTTCCCACGCCTGAAAAAGAGGTCGTTCCCACTCGCGCAAAAACTCGTGAAACTCGGTCGTTTGCTTAATCGCTTTCCCTGACAGGATGCTTCGTTTTCTGTATTTACACAGTGAAATAATCAGCCATTCACACGACGCACTGCGTGGCATACGGTGCCGTCAAGTAAATGAGACAAAACTGAAACGAACTCCAACAAAAGGATCGTTGTAAAATTTTCGTCGTGGCTGTTGCATTTAGCCCGACCGCGTGAGTGTGTCTGAGGCTGCTGTTTTTGCAGCCGAGTTCGCGGAAGCGGTCGGAGATAAGCGATGCAACGGACACAGAAAATTTTTCATGTCCTTGTTGGAGTTCGTTTTAGTTTGTCTCTTTACAAAAAGCGGCAAAGTTTTACAATACTTCCATGGTAAAATTCCCCGAGAAATTTAAAACATTATGACTGTATAAATGGTAGAAAGAGGGAATAGAACATGGAAAATCAGCGTGACAGAGAGTTTGTTTTGCCGAAAAATATCCGTCAGATGGGAAAACTGGGAGAAACGTATAAAATATATGTGGAAGATTTTGTATATACTTATGTGCACCGTACGTTGCGGGAAGAACAGAAAAATCCGGATTTTG
>ENA-OPCA01002286-OPCA01002286.1-human-gut-metagenome-genome-assembly--contig:-NODE-2286-length-12350-cov-4.115657_pt1 | contig 12350 bp, 10 predicted proteins | sample MGYA00241076_ERZ501468 | MGnify/ENA primary metagenome ERZ501468 (study PRJEB25962, sample SAMEA2042633) | human gut metagenome | biome: human gut; feature: human-associated habitat; material: faeces... | reverse complement strand
CACGCACCGCCGCGCGGGCACCGTTGTCACTGACCGCACCCACATCATCCATCCAATTGTCCAGCGTATTCAGGGAAGGGCGCTTTCTGTGCTCTTCTGGCGGCAGGATGGTAAAAGTCTTCGCCTTGCCTATTTTGATTTGCTGGGCCTTTTCGTACTCCGCCCGGGCCGCAGAGCTCTGCGGGCTGGCGGGCAGAGGGTCGGGCTCCCAGCCATAGACATCCTGCACCAGCGGGGCAATGTCATCGGGCAGGGTGATGGCGGTGGGCAGGAACTTGCGGGTACGCCAGAGCAGCCATTCCCCGTAAACCGCCTTGCTGCCCTCGTCGAAGTCCTCCGTCCCAGTGTCCAGCACGGCACAGCGGGCCTGCGCCACCGGCCGGGGACGAGCCCGCCCCTCGTGGCGGTGCAGCCGTCCGATGCGCTGTAAAAGCAGATCCATGGGGCAGAGCTCTGTGACCAGAAAATCCAGATCGATATCAAGGGATTGCTCGAGCACCTGCGTGCCCACCACAATGAGCTTATCCCGCCGTTCCGGAGTGGAGTGCTTGCCGATGCGCTTCATCAGCGCCTCTTCTTTGGCGGCACGGTCTGGCATAAGGAACTGAGCGTGGAATACCACCACCTCAAACTCCGGCAGTTCTGCCCGCAGACGGGCCGCAATGGCCTGCGCCTTTTTCACGGTATTGACGATCACGCCCGCACAGCCGCCCTCCTGCAAGACACTGCGCAGAGTGTCGGTCAGCTGTTCCTCGGTCAGCGGGAATGTCTCCACTCTGCGTGGTTCGGTTTCCAGCGGGATGGTCACCTGCTCCACCTGTTTGCCGTCCGTCCAGGTCAGCAGCGGGTAGCCCCGACAGGTCTGCCACGGGCCGTCCGGAGCAGTTCTTCCATTCAGGTAGGCCCTGACCAGCTCGACCCGGCGCTTGGCGGGCAGGGTAGCGGAAAGCAGGATCACCGGCACTTTGTACCGGCCCAGCCAGGTCAGCGCCCGGTCAAGATAGCAGTTCATGTAAGCGTCATAGGCGTGGCACTCGTCAATGACCACCACCTTGCCCGCAAGACCAAGGTGGCGCAGCATCACATGTTTTTGCTGTAACGCCGCCATCAGCAGCTGATTCACCGTGCCGATGACAAAATCAGCCAGCAGTCCCTGCTTATTGCCGCGGAACCACTGATGCACCATCACCCGGCTCTCCGGGTCAGCATCGGGGTCCGCTTCCAGATCTTCCTCCACCCGCACCGTGTCCTGCTGCAATCGGAGGTAGGCCTCGTTCAGTTCGGCCATGCCGTGGGCCAGCTTGATGGAGTGCTCCAACCCATCCGGCTGCTTTTCGGCCCATGTCAGCAGCCGCCCAAAGATGCCGTTGGCGGTGGCCTGGGTGGGCAGACCAAAGAAGATGCCGCCCTCACCGCCGTGCTTGGCTAAAATCTCTGCCGCGCCCAGCGCGGCTTCCGTCTTGCCCACGCCCATCTGTGCTTCCAGAATGAACATCCCCGGTTCCTGGGCCTGGCTGACGGCTTCCAGCATGGCCCGCTGGACTTCGTTGGGCGGAAAGCCGAACCGTTCCGCAAACGCCCCCGGTTCCGTCACATCTGACTGCACCTCCCACGGAGAGGTCAGGTCCAGCGCTTCCCACGCCCGATTGACACGGGCAGGATACAGGGTATCGCTGCCCACCTCTTCCACAGGGATGAGCGGAAAATACCGGGTATTGCTGGCGACCCAGTCCGCCATGATGAGTAGGCCGGCCAGCAAGATCTCAGCCGGGATGGTCAACTGCGGCAGCTCGTCCACGCTGGAAAAGCCGCTTTCCTGCAAGGCGTAGTCAAACAGTTCCCGCCAGCAGCTCTCCCAGAATTTCTGTTCCCCCTCGGGCCAATAGTTGGATTCCCAGCTGCCTTCTTCTTCCTCATCGCCCAGCTGGTCAAATACGTCCTTCCCGGTTTGTGGCTTGCCATGGTGCGCGCCTGCTACCGATGCAAGCCCGTTGGGGCATTTCAGCCACCGCAAGATGGCCTCACTCGCCAACGCGTGACGTGAATACTTGCGGTTCTGCTCCCGGTAACTGAGCGTTGTATATTTCTCCAGGCACTGTCTGGGCTCCGGCAGTTGTGCCATGATAGGACCCTGGAAATTTGTGGAAGCCTTTCCAAGATCATGGACCAACCCCAGAAAGCAGGCGGTCTGTGTCAGCAGGTCCTCGTCCAGCTCGATATGCTGACGGACGCTTTCCGGCAGCCACCTCTGCACCAGATATACCATAATACCCGCCGTATCCCTCAGGTGCATCCAGAGCGGCAGCCAGAAGCCGCTGTTCACCGGGTCTGTCTTGCCCGCAAACAGCCGCACTTCGTAGGGAACACCTCGTTGTTTCATCCTGTTCCACCTCCACTGCAGTCAGGAAAATCGCATTTTCCGCACCATCGGAGCTTCTCTGAGGATAGAATAGCACACAGAAAGTCCTATAAAGCGGACTTTTGCTGCTTTTTTCATGGGTTTTTTCAGTTTTTTGATGTCTGCCGTTTTCCGGCTGTTACCCCCGCAAGGCGGGGAAAGTGTTGCTCCCTATCAAGCATTCGGAGCACATCCGCTGATGCAGATCACAGAGGTATTACATATCATGCATTGTTCTAAATCTCTGTACACCAATATTACACCTTTTTTCCCAACTTTACAAGCGGATCCTTCCGATTCAGCAAATGACACAAAAACCGCCCCGGCTTCCTGTTACGGAAACCGGGGCGGTTCGATTGCGTTACTTGTGCTTTTTCAAGCGCTCATGCAAAACCTTGCGGGGATTCTTGATCGCAGCCTGAGCGGGTGCCAAAATTACAGAGCGTTCGGAGTAACGGTGATACGCTATTTGTGAATTTCCAGTGTGTTTTACTCCATCTCCGCAATGATCTTCTCCAAATTTTCTTCCTGCAAATAGAATTCCGGCAGTTTTGCCTTGTCATATAGAACGAATGGGCGGCGTTTGCAAGGAGCAGTCATACACAAAACGCCCCCGGCTTCCTGTCATGGAAACCGGGGGCGCTGCGGTTTTATGGGAAACGCCTCAGGCGCTGCAAAGCCTCAGTGCAGCAGAGAGCTGACCCATGCCCGGGCGGCCGTCTTGGCCTGGAGCTTATTGTACATCTTCAGGGTGGTGTTGTACACCTTCTGGCTCATGGCATTGCTGGCGTTGGTGGCGGCAGCCTGCTTGGCCTCAAGCGTGTCGGCGGCGGCAACGGCGGCCTTCATATCGGCGTAGTCGGCCATGATCTCCTGCTGGAGCGCGGCATAGCTGGCCTTGGCTGCTTCCCGATCCTTTGCGGTGACCTGATTGCCATTGCTGCCGTAGGTCAGCAGGTTGGAGAGGGCGTCACGCACGCCGTAGAAGGAGTCGGTCCAGTCGTCCGGGTAGGTGTAGTAGCGGCCCTTGGCATCCTGATACCAGACGCCCTCGGTGGGCTGCTCGTCGGAACGGGTGACCTTATGGACCGAGACCTTGTAGACATCTGCGGTGTCGGTGGTCAGCATCGGATAGTAAGGGACGAAGGCGTTGTACACGTCGTCGTCAAAAGCGGTCCACTCGGTAATGGCGGTGTTCAGATCGCCGGTGGCGCTCACCTGGAACAGATGAGTCTCCACATTGCCCGTCTTGCCGATGGGCTCGGTCTGAAAGAAGTGGATGGAATCCTCCACCGAGAACTTCTTGGTCAGCTGGATGTTGGAGTAGACCGGGACGATGGCACCGTTCTCGCCGACGTTGCTGATAGCAAAGTCGGTCTCGCTGTAGTTGTCCTTCGTAAAGGTGTCGGTGCCGTACAGGTAGTTCAGGCCGGCTGCCATGCGGTCCGATGCGATGTCGCCGTTGTAGGAGGCATCCAGATCGATGACATTGGCAGCGGCGTCGCCCACAAAGGTACCGGCCTTCTGGGCCACGGAGATCAGGTTGGCAGAGGCCACCACATGGTCGGTGTCATCCAGATCGATCTTGCCCATAGCGGCGATGTTGGGCTGCATGAAGACCACGCTGGAGGAGAGCTTCAGGGCAAGGTAGGTGTGGCCCGTCAGGTTCTCCACGAACCAGGTCTCATTCTGGTCGGCAATGAACACGCCGGAGCCGCCGGCTGCACCGGCGTTGTCGTAGATGGAGGTCAGCAGGGCAACACCCTCGCGGGCCGTGGAAGCTTCGCTCAGCAGCACCGTGGTGATCTCGGCTTCCTCAATGCCGTTGTCCACATAGGGGTCTACGCTCAGCACGGCGTCGGTGCCGTAGAGAGACTCGGTGGCAGAGACCATGACGCCCTTCTCGTTGGTGCCAGCCTCCTCATAGGGGGTGTGCTCGTGGGTGCTGTCGCAGTCCGGGCAGACACCCAGACCGTTGTCGTCCCGGCGGGCGGTGTAGCGGTAGCTGTCGTGGGTGAAGGTGTAGGTAAAGCCGTAGCAGCCCTCGTACACCTCGCCCGCGGTGTGCTTCCCGGCGGGGCTGATGTTGAACAGCTTGTTGTAATCGTTGGTGCCCAGATCCTCGATCCGGCCAAACATGGTGGTGCCATCCTCGGTGAGGTCGCTGCCGACATAGAGTGCCGTGCAGGCGAAGGCGGAAGGAACCACGGCAAGCGTCATCGCACAGGCGATGAAAGCCGCAGCAATTTTCTTCTTCAAAGACATAATAGTATCGATCCCTCTCTTGTTGATTGTCGGCATTTCGTCGGCAGGTGTTATAATACACCCATTTTAATGAAAATACAAGTATTTTCCCGGAATTTTAGCATATATTCATTTTTATATGGTATATATTCATACTGCGTTTTTCATCTGCCCCTCCGTGAGCGCAAAAAACCGCCCCGGCTTCCTGCTATGGAAACCGGAGCGGTTCGTTTACTTTATGGGTGCTTTTGCAGGCACTCAATTTCTATCGACTGACATTAAGGTTTTGGGAAGTTTTAGTCATATCTGTATTTAGAGGACTTTCCGTACACCTTCCGGAGCGATTTTTTCAGGCTGACCACCGTTTCTTTGATGATTTTTGCTTCATCGGCAGAGCAATCTGCAAGCTGTTCGGTCATCCAGCTGTCAAACACCGGCTTTGCCTTTTTGATCTCAATGCACAACAGTTCATCTGCCGAACAGTCCAGTGCGTTGATGATGTCGATCAGCGTTTTCAGGCTGGGCACGGAGTTGCCTGTTTCGATATGACTGATGTGCGTGACCACCACACCGACCTCATTGGCCAGCTGCTCCTGCGTCATGCCCTTTGCAAGGCGGCAGGCACGGATGCGTTTTCCGATGTCGGCGTAGTCCACCATAATACAAGTACCCTCCGTTTTGTGAAGTGATACTTGTATTGTATGTGCAATCGACCAGGATTGTAATAACCTGAAAGTGCAGTGGACCTTTTACGCAGAGTTTCTGTCAAATCATCTCAAGTCGTCTTATTTATTTCTTCTTTGCCCGAAGCTCGGCATTGTCCTGATTGATTTTTTCGATTTCATCACTGTTGGTCAACCAACCAAGGCCCTTGGAAAGTTCCTTCTTTTTCGCCTCGTTGTCCCTGATTTTAGAATCAATGAGCGTAGCGCTCGCTGCCCTACGGTTTTCATTCACCAATTTTGCACCGCCGCCCAACAGTAATCCCCCAAAAGCAACCACTGCTGCCAACAGAGCGCTCTGTTCGTTTTCCAATCCATTTCTGCCTTTGCCCATACTAAACTACTCCTTTACTTTTTTGTTCCATTCGTTTTTATTCCATTAAAAGAATGGTTCGGCCATTCTCTTCAATGTCTTTCCAGAACACATCGTCCTCATCCTTGCAGTAATCCTGCAAAAGTGGAAGATTCGCGCCGATCTCATTGTCAAAGAAATCTCGATACTCTCTCTGAATGTCATCCTGCGGGTCTTCTTTCCAGCGTCCGACCAGACCTTCCAACGCAACAAGTTCCTGCATAGTCTCAAGCATACCCCGGATTTTTTTCATGTCTCCGTCCAGTTTTGTCAGCTTGATACTCCTGATAAAACGAGGTCCTCGCACGATCTTCTTCACATCGCTCACATAAATGCGAAGTGCACCTTCAAACCGGTGGATTGCTCCGATAAACGCATCGTCCGCCTTTTCAAGGTAGGAAACTTGATTCGTTTCATCCTGTGCCCTTTTATAGCGTTCCAGATACGTTTTGCCATCCATCAGCCGACTGCTGTAGTCGTTCAGATGTAGGTCTTCCAGTAGTTCAAAGCGCTCGTTGAAGTGCTCGATCTGTGCGATATGCAGCTGTACCAGAAATTCCCCCAATTTTTTCGGATTGGTCAGGTCATGCATTTCCACCAGTTCCTGCATGGCCTGCTTGCCTTCCTCCTTTAAATCGCCTCTACTGTCAATGCTGTCAGGACTGAACAACACATGCAAGGCACTTTTGTCTTTTACAAGCTCTTTGGTCTGTACTACATTTCCATTGAGATCCTGCGTCCGTGCCATCTTTTCCACAACATCAACGGTATCCACCGCCGTTTTTATCTTTTTTTCAAAGTCCCCTTTCGTCATCACGTCTTCTACAACATCTGCGTGTTGTATAAAAATCGACTTCAATGCCTCTGCATTCACTGTTTTGCCTGTTTTTTCCTCGTAACTTTTTGCATATTGGTCTACCGCTTTTGAAATCGCCAGCTTCTTTGCCTTATCCAGAACACTTTCCCGACTTTGTTTTTTCTCCGCTTTCACGATTCATCGTTCCTTTCTGAATGTTTTATACTATTCATGTCATATGTCATCGCAAAACAAATTCTTCCTCGGAGCACATTGCTGCGCGGAACGCGTCAAAATCTCTATGCTGCAGTGCAAGACCTGTCTGGTCTGCATAGTTCAAAATGGCATATACCGCACGCTCGTAGTTGGTATCATCATCCGCAAGGTACGCGAAGGCATCCAGCAGGCTGTTCAGTCGGGTACGCTGCTGCTGTTCATATTGCTTCATAAAATCCATCAGTTGACGGTGATATTCCTGTTCCAACCGCGTTGATTCCTTCAGCAATGCCGTCATCCGATCGTACTCTGCCGCATTCAGCTCTGCCTGCTCCACAATAGCGCGTGTGCAGGACACCACATAAGCTGCTGCCGTATAGACCGCCATCGGGACAAACGGATTTGCCGTGCCGACCACCAGTCCGAGCGCTTTGGTAAAATAGACCGTTGCGACCGACTTTACCGTCGTATCTGCCAAAGCCCCCTGCAGCTGCTGCCCGGTGATCTCTCCTTTTGCGTAGGAATAAAGTGCTGCGCCTCCATCCCGCCATGACTGTTGCTGCGGTTGAATCCGAAAGCACCGGAAGTGCCACTTTCCGGCCTCCAAAGCGGATCACCGTGCTAAGTACGCCGGTCTCGCCACCGCGCAGTGCACCGCTGACGGTATCCGCTTTTACCTCTTCCAACGCATTGTCGAGCGTTTTGCGATCCCGCAGCACCTCAAACAAATTCTGTGTACCGGACACAATGGCTGTGATAACACCGGTTGCCACCGCCATATTCGATGCCGCTGTACCGACCTCCCGCGCCAGCTGCTTTCCTTCAAAGCGAGCCGCATACTGCCGAACCGCTTGTTGAGAAACTCTGCCATCTGTGCCACGCAGCTTTTGCAGCTCCGCAGTTGTTGTGCCTCCTGATGCAATGCCAGTGGACGGATCTGTCAAGCCCTTCTTCATCAAGTTGGATACCGCATTCTCGTAGGCCGTTTTTGAAATCTCACCGTTTTCAGCCATTTTGTGCAGGCAGCTCTCAATGTCTGCCATCTGGTCTGTTGGTGCAATGCGTTGCATATCCGTATACTTCGGATCTACAAAATTCTGCGCAGCTCGCCAGGCACTGTTATTGTATTTTGCCTGTCCTTGCCCTACGATTCGGCCATTCCTCTGCATACGGAAGTCATCCGGTGCCGTATGCCCGCCGTATCCTCCCCGACCTGCCGCCAGATCCGTCACTGGGTTCCGGTCAAAGCGTTCGCCGCAGTTTGCCATATTCGTTTGCAGCTTTGCTGCCTCAATGTACTCAAACAGATTTCCCTTGGACTGCTCAAAGCCTACTTTTGAAATCTTTCCTGCCTTGTACAAAAGTTCCCTCATAGAGTCAATGGCCGTATCGGTTCCCATTTGTACATTCTGGGAGGCCGCATTGCCCACAAATGCACCAGCCTGACCTTCCAGATTTTTTTCTTCCCTGCTTCTCACAGCTCGATCCTTCTTTCTCCTTTACAGGCGCATCAGAAGCCGTACCTTCCCTGTGCGAATGCCGGATACACATTCCTTGCGTTCTGCAGAGTTGTCTGTGCTTCCGAAGCCAGTTCCCCGGCCGGTGTCAGAAGCGGTTCTGACAGTACTGAACACATAATTTGTGCCATAAGCCATGCCTGATGAATCTTTTTCTGCTCTGCTTCGGTCAGGCTGTTGAAATCGATTTTCTCATCGTCCGAATCGTACAGCATCCTTTTCTGCTTCTGTCTGGTGCGCTGTTCCATATATTTCATCTCATTTACTACCGGATAAAATGCACTGCGAAAGCGTACCAGAAAGTCCGAATAGTTTTCTGCAATACTTGCAGTCTTTTTCATAAAATCTGTCATAACAGCCATCTTTTCCACCGCCGTTTCGGCCCGCGCCGCCGTGGCTTCTGCACTGGCTAGATTTTCATCCGCCTTGGCATTCATGATAAGGCCTGCGCCTGCCAATACCGGCCCGACAACGATGCCGCCGAGAACCAGTGTGCCGCCCGCCATGCCCAGACCGCCTGCGGTCAATGCACCGCCGCCAAACCATGCCAGCGTTGCATTGGTCGCTGCCACGCCGGACAGACTTGCAATGGCCGTGCCTGTTGATGCAGATGCAAACATCATCGCTCCGCCGTAGGAGGCAATGCCTGCCAGCACTCCGGTGCCAAGAGAAGCAACGCCTGCCCGCGCAATCTCCGTTGCCTTCAAAGCAGCAACTTCCATATTTTTCAGGTTTTCTGTTCCCTGACACTTGAGCTTCAGACGTTCATCCCCGGCCACGTCACTTTCCATCCGGACATTCTTGAAGGCTCTGAATGTACGGATAAAATCATTCATTTCTTTCGACCAGATATCTACCTTGAGCGCTCCCAGCCGTTTCAGGTATTCCGCTGTGCAGGTCCTTTGTTCCTCCAGCATCTCCCGCGCCTCGTCATAGATATTCTGTGCCTCCGCAACGATCTGCTTTGCGTTTGCATTTTTTGTGTGAGCAGATACACTTTTTACAGCACCGGTGATGCCGGCCAACGCCGCACCACCCAGCAGGATAAAAGGCACCGCCATTTTATTTTTCTCCTTTCCTAATGCGTTTATTGTTCTGCCAGTACCCGCACATAGTCTCCCTGACTTCTCACCCACATATCAATACCCGTTCCGAACACTTCCGCTTCCACAATCCAGCCCTTTTCCGTCACCTGCAAAACCTTTGCAGTGGGCAGACGGTCAAGTACAGATTCCAGACTCGGCCCGGTATACTCGAACCGAATGGTCTGCAACTCGCCGCCGTACATAAACTGGATGCGCTTGCGCATCTCGCCCTCCTGAAAGCGGTCGGTGTACCGCTGTGCAAAGTGTCGGTCGAGGGTCTTATAGTTCTGAATGCGGTCGATGCGGTAAATCGTCGGGGAGTTATCCTGCGGATTCTGGAAATGCTTATCCTTGTCGATGCCTTCGATGAACGCCGCCAGATAGAAATAATACTCGCTGAACAGGATGCCCACCGGCTCAATGGTGCGCATACGAGTCTCGCCGTCGTGGGTGCGGCAGTAGGTAATTTCCATAACATTGTGATTTTCTACTGCCGTACCAATCTCCCACAGACTCTCGATAAACTTCCGTCCATGCTGCGGCTCAACGTAATGGAAGCGTTCGTTGCTGATGAGGTCTTTGACCTGATTCAATCGGTCCAGCGGGGTGCACACCTGCACCAGGTTGTCCAGAATGGGGAACATCTCCTCCTTGACCATGGAGCGGCTCTCCAGCAGGATCTTGCACACTGCCAGAATCTCGCTGCTGGTGAGGAAGCGTGAAAGTGTGTCATCCAGCAGATAGCCGCCCTTTGCGGAGTTGTATAAGATCTCTCGGCGCGGCTCGCTGTCTGCAAAATGATTGCGCAGGGTGTCAAGATCGCGCTGGATGGTTTTCTCACTGACACCGAAGCGGTCAGCCATCTGCTGTTTGTTCAGCACACCGCCCTGTACCAGCACCTGCTGGATATAGAGTATACGGTCCAATCTACTATTACGCACAGTTCCTTCTCCTTCTCTGCTCATTGTAACACAACACAACTATCGCTGCAATTCTTTGTGTGAAGTTTTGTCGTTTCACGGAATTACAAAAAAATTTTTGTCTCTTTTGCACAACCCCAGTATACAAAAAAAGATGGACAGATTGCCTGTCCATCTCCTAAAAAGTCAAGGTAGACTATTCTTAAATTGCCAACCTCTTTTGAAGCGATAGGCGCTGTTCATCAGTTCATCTGTGATGGTGTAAAGCGCCCGGCGTGGCGAACCATATCCGCCAATCAGCCCAATCACAATCGCAAGATTCAGCACAAATGCAATGCTCAACAGCACCATCAAAAATTTTTTCATACGCGCTTCTCCTTCTTTCTTATGTTTCTATCAACTTTTCTGCTCTCATTATACGGATTTGGCTGGACGGTATGGTTGTCCATCCTCCACAAGCAACAAAAAAGGAACACGGCATTCTCGTTTTGAATGTCCCGTGTTCCTTCTGTCCGCTTTTGCAGCGGCTTCTTCTACATAAAAGTCAATCCTTCATTTCAGCGTCCTCCCGAATCTTACGCTTATATTCATAATAGGTATTCCGGGCAAGTCCAGTCAATTTTATGCAGTCCACATCAGGAATCGGCTGAAACTGCCAGCCTCCCTGTCTTTCTTGCTCCGTCATTTATATATCCTCAATTCATTGAATTCTTGACTAAACCAAAACCCTCCCCGGCAAAACCATTCAGTTTCACCGGGGAGGGTTTATCATACGCTTATCTTCCCATGTTTTGCGCGATTAGTGCATCTTCATGCAACAATCTTACTTTCTGGGATTTTTGATAGCAGCCTGAGCAGCAGCCAGACGTGCGATAGGCACACGGAAGGGAGAGCAGCTGACGTAGTCCAGACCGACGTTGTGGCAGAACTCCACGCTCGTGGGGTCGCCGCCGTGCTCGCCGCAGATGCCCAGACCCAGATCGGGGCGGGTCTCACGGCCGTCGTGAGCAGCCATCTTGACCAGCTTGCCGACGCCGATCTGATCCAGATGCTGGAACGGATCGCTCTCGTAGATCTTGTTCTCGTAGTATGCGCCCAGGAACTTGGCAGCGTCATCACGGCTGAAGCCGAAGGTCATCTGGGTCAGGTCGTTGGTGCCGAAGCTGAAGAACTCAGCCTCCTTGGCGATCTCGCCGGCAGTCAGAGCTGCACGGGGGATCTCGATCATGGTACCGACCTGATACTTCATGTCAACGCCAGCAGCAGCGATCAGCTCGTCAGCGACCTTGACGACAACGTCCTTGACGAACTTCAGCTCCTTGACCTCGCCGACCAGCGGGATCATGATGTGCGGGGTGATCACATGGCCGGTCTCAGCAGAGACGTTCAGAGCAGCCTTGATCACAGCGCGGGTCTGCATCGCAGCGATCTCAGGGTAGGTAACAGCCAGACGGCAGCCACGGTGACCCATCATGGGGTTGAACTCGTGCAGAGAAGTAACCACGTTCTTCAGGTCATCGAAGGTCATGCCCATATCGGCAGCCAGCTCCTTGATGTCCTCGTCCTTGGTGGGCAGGAACTCGTGCAGAGGCGGATCCAGATAACGAATGGTCATCGGGCGCTCACCCATGATGCGGTACATGGCCTCGAAGTCACCCTGCTGGAACGGCTCGACCTTGGCCAGAGCAGCTTCGCGCTCTTCCACGGTACGTGCGCAGATCATCTCACGCACAGCCTTGATGCGATCCTCTGCGAAGAACATGTGCTCGGTACGGCACAGGCCGATGCCCTCAGCACCCAGATCCACTGCCTGCTGTGCGTCGCGCGGGTTATCAGCGTTGGTCATGACCAGCAGCTGACGAGCTGCGTCTGCCCAGCCCATGAAGCGGTTGAAGTTCTTGTTGCCGGTAGCGGCCACGGTAGCGACCTGCTCGCCGTAGATGTTGCCGGTGGAGCCGTCGATGGAGATCCAGTCGCCCTCGACGAACTTGTGGCCGTTGATCTCGAAGGTCTTTGCCTCCTCATCGATCTTGACCTCGTTGTCGTTGCCGCAGCCGGAGACACAGCAGGTGCCCATACCACGGGCAACAACGGCTGCGT
>ENA-OPCA01002272-OPCA01002272.1-human-gut-metagenome-genome-assembly--contig:-NODE-2272-length-12401-cov-2.228900_pt1 | contig 12401 bp, 12 predicted proteins | sample MGYA00241076_ERZ501468 | MGnify/ENA primary metagenome ERZ501468 (study PRJEB25962, sample SAMEA2042633) | human gut metagenome | biome: human gut; feature: human-associated habitat; material: faeces... | reverse complement strand
ATCCGGCAGCATTCTCCCTGCATTTATTCACTCTTCAATTTATTTCGCCTGGATATATCCCTGCGCCTTCAATGTCTCTGCGCAAAGAACAGCACCACCTGCAGCACCTCTTACAGTGTTGTGGGAAAGTCCGATGAACTTCCAGTCGTAAACAGTATCCTCGCGAAGTCTTCCGATTGATACGCCCATTCCGTTCTCGAAGTTCACATCCTCTGTAACCTGTGGACGATTATCCTCCTCAAGATACTGAATGAACTGCTTCGGTGCGCTTGGAAGATTCAGTTCCTGAGGAACTCCCTTGAACTCTACAAGTGCTTTTACAAGCTGCTCTTTCGTAGGTTTCTTTCTGAATTTTACAAATGCAGCTGCAGTGTGGCCATTCAGGATCGGCACACGAACGCACTGACATGTGATAACAGGCTCTTTCGCCGGAACGATCACGCCGTCCTCAACTTTACCCCAGATACGAAGCGGCTCCTGCTCGCTCTTCTCCTCCTCGCCGCCGATGTAGGGGATGCAGTTATCCACCATCTCCGGCCAGCGCTGGAAGGTCTTGCCGGCGCCGGAGATGGCCTGATAGGTGCAGACCAGGATTTTGTCCAGGCCGTACTTCTTCAGGGGGTGCAGGGCCGGGACGTAGCTCTGGAGCGAACAGTTGCTCTTCACGGCGATGAAGCCCCGGCGGGTGCCCAGGCGCTTGCGCTGGGCCTCGATCACCGCCAGATGGTCCGCGTTGATCTCCGGGACTACCATGGGTACATCGTCGGTCCACCGGTGGGCGGAGTTGTTGGAGACGATGGGGCACTCCAGTCTCGCGTATTTCTCCTCCAGGGCCCGGATCTCCTCTTTCTTCATGTCCACGGCGCAGAAGCAGAAATCCACCATGGAGGCCAGCCGCTCCGCGTCCTGCTCCGCGTCCAGGACCACCAGATTTTTGGCCTCCTCCGGCATGGGGACGTCCAGGGCCCAGCGGCCCGCCACCGCCTCGGCGTAAGGTTTGCCGGCGCTGCGTGCGCTGGCGGCGATGGCCGTCAGCTGAAACCAGGGGTGATGCTCCATCAGCGTGATGAAGCGCTGACCGACCATGCCGGTGCCGCCGATGATTCCGACTTTGTACTGTTTCATAGTATGTGCCTCCTGCTCCCATGTTGCGGCGGAAAAACGCGATGCCTTCCGTCGATTTTGGTTGAATATGGCGCCGGAATGTACTATAATGATCCATATTGATGTAGAAAGCCTGTACTTCCAGCACGGACATTTGTACATATATTAGCATACTTCTGCGATTCCGTCAAGGTGCATGGCTTGGGGAGGTTCCATGAAAAAAGGCTTGTTCCTGCTGTCGCTGATTGTGACATTTTACGCCCTGGGTACTGTCAGCGCCTCCGCCGTCACCAATGATACGGTGAAGGTGGGGCTGCGGTACGGCTCCTCCGTCATGTCCTCCGCCAACCTGGAAAACGATGAGGGCAGCGGTTACGAGTTCGGGTACTTCGAGGACGACCGGACCTTCGTGTCCCTGGGTGAGACGGACGAGACCGCCATCACCATGGAGCCGGCAGGCCGGGACGGCATCCAGGTGACCATCACCGGCACAGACCGGGTCCTCTATGAGAGCAGGGAGGACACCCTGGCCGTGATGCCCCAGGGCCGGGACCCCGTCACCTGGTTCCGGGGGAACCGCTACCGGGGCGGGTTCGAGTACACCGTCAGCGGCGGCGGGCTGCAGGTGGTGAACGTGGTGGACCTGGAGGACTATGTGAAGGGCGTTCTGCCCTCTGAAATGCCGGGGAACTGGGAGCTGGAGGCCTTGAAGGCCCAGGCCGTGTGCGCCCGGACCTTTGCCTGCCTCACCACCAAGCACCTGTCCGCCTACGGATTCGACGTGTGCAGCTCCACAGACTGCCAAGCGTACAGCGGCATCGGTGAGGCCACCTCCGCCACGGACCGGGCGGTGGAGGAGACGGAGGGGGAGTGCCTCTATTATGACGGCGAGCTGGCCCAGGCCTACTACCACTCCTCCGACGGCGGCGCCACCGAGGACGCGGAGAACGTCTGGGGCACCGACGTGCCCTTTCTCCGGGGAAAGGAAGACCCCTACGAGGCGCAGATCTCCATTCCTGATTACAGGTGGACGGTCACCTATACCTGGGAGGAGCTGACCTGGGTGCTGCAGAACAGCGGCTACGACATCGGGGACGTGGTGGACGCCTATGTATCGGAAGTCACCGATCTGGGCAACGTGTATTCCGTGACCTTTGTGGACAGCCGCGGAAAGACCCTGGTCCGCACGGGGGACGATGCCCGGATGGCCTTTTACAGCACCACCCTGGGCAAGAACGTCCCCAGCCTGCGGTTCACCATCACCGGCGGCACCGGGGGCGGCAGCAGCTACGCGGTGAACAGCGCCTCCGGCACCCTGTCGGCTCTGGACGGTGCGTCCGTCATCTCCGGCAGCGGCACCGTCAGCCGCCTGGAGGGGGAGGACCACGCCGCCATCTCCGCCTCCGGAACGGCGGACCTCACCGGCGGCAGCTCCGGCGGGCGGGGCTCCGCCTCCCGGGGCGGCATCACCATCACCGGCACCGGAAACGGCCATAACGTGGGCATGAGCCAGTACGGCGCCAGGGCCATGGCGGGGCAGGGCCACGACTACATCGACATTTTGGAATTTTATTTCACCGGCATCCGTGTCCGGTAATGAGAAGGAAGCAACATGAAGACCAGTGATTTTTACTACGACCTGCCCCAGGAGCTGATCGCCCAGACCCCCATTGAGAAGCGGGACACCTCCCGCCTGATGACCCTGGATCGGGTGAGCGGCGCCACGGGACACCACCATTTCTACGACCTGCCGGACTACCTGAACCCCGGCGACTGCCTGATTTTGAACAACTCCCGGGTGCTGCCCGCCCGTCTGGTGGGACAGCGGCTGCCCGGCGGCGGCATCTGCGAGGTGCTGCTGCTGAACGACAGGGGAGACAAGGTGTGGGAGTGTCTGGTCCGCCCGGGCCGGAAGCTCCGCAAGGGCACCAGACTGTCCTTCGGCAACGGGGAGCTGACCGCCGAGATCGTGGAGCAGCTGGAGGAGGGCGGCCGCCTGATCCGCTTCGACTACGAGGGCATCTTTCTGGAGACGCTGGAGCGGCTGGGCGTCACCGACGCCCAGGTGACCGTGGTGGACAAGGGGGCCCTGGACTGCACCCTGAAGGCCCGTGTGGAGTGCGCGGTGTTCCGCTCCTGCGGGCAGTCCGCCCAAAATATTCCCTGGGGAGGTGTGGTGCGATGATCCCTCGTCCCAGACCGGAGCGGTTCCGGCTGCGCCGGACCATGATGTTTATGAATGCCCAGAAGCCGGGCCTGATCAAGGACGCCTATATCTACGGCTGCGACTCCATTATGCTGGACCTGGAGGACGCGGTGGCGGAGAACCAGAAGGACGCCGCCCGCTTCTCCCTGTACCACGCTCTGAAGACCATCGACTACGGCGATACCGAGGTCATCGTCCGCATCAACGGCCTGGACACCCCCCACTGGCAGGAGGACGTCCGGGTGTGCGTGGCCGGCGGAGCCGACGGCATCCGCATCGCCAAGTGCGAGAGCGCCCAGGACGTGCTGACCGTGGAGCGCGCCGTGGAGGCCGCCGAGGAGGAGTTCGGCGTGGAGAAGGGCCGCACCCTGCTCATGGCCGCCCTGGAGAGCCCCAAGGGCATTTTGAACGCCTATGAGATCTGCGCGGCCTCGGACCGGATGTTCGGCGTAGCCATCTCCGGCGGCGACTTCCGCAAGTGTATGCAGACCGTGCCCCAGCCCGACGGCGTGGATATGCTGGCCGCCCGGGGACAGATGCTGCTGGCCGCCCGTGCCGCCGGGATCCAGTGCTTTGACACGGTGTTCACCAACCTGGACGATGAGGAGGGCTTCCGGGCCGAGGTCCTGCAAAACAAGGCCATGGGCTTTGACGGCAAGAGCCTCATCAACCCCAAGCAGATCCGCTTCGTCCACCAGGTATTCGCCCCCACGGAGAAGGAGGTCCGCCAGGCGGAGAAGATCATCCGGGCCTACCGGGAGCAGTCCGCCGCCGGTGTGGGCGTGTTCACCGTGGACGGCAAGATGATCGACATCGCATTCATTCCTGGGGCGGAGCGCACCCTGAAGCTGGCCCGGGCCTGCGGTATGTACGAGGGGGATTTGGTATGAAAAACGCAGTAGGACGTGAGATCCCGGATTACCTCCTGACCGAAGGCCGGGAGGTCTATCAGGGCAAAAACTATATGGACGGCAAATATATTCAGAAGGCCTCTCCCCGCACCCGGCGGTATGAAAAGCCCCAGGAGAGCAAGCTGGTGGACAGTCTGGCGCAGGCCCTGCGCCAGTGCGGCGCCCGGAGCGGCATGACCTTCTCCTTCCACCACCACCTGCGCGACGGGGACTATGTGGTCAACCTGGTGATGGCCGCCGCCATCGAGGAGCTGGGCCTGAAAGATTTGACCATCGCGGCCACCAGCCTGGGCTCCGCCCACGATCCCATCGCCGGCTACATCGAGCAGGGCAAGGTGGTCGGCATCCAGACCTCGGGCATCCGGGGCAGAATAGGCGAGGTGGTGTCCGCGGGCAAGCTCAAGACCCCCGCCGTCATCCGCAGCCACGGCGGACGCCCCCGGGCCATTGAGGCCGGAGAGGTCCACATCGACATTGCTTTCGTGGCCGCCCCCACCAGCGACTGCGTGGGCAACTGCCGGGGCGTGGGCGGCAAGAGCGACTGCGGCTCCCTGGGCTACGCCATGACCGACGCCAAGTACGCCGACCATGTGGTGGTGGTCACCGACTGCCTGGTGGACTTCCCCAACTTCCCGGCCAGCGTAGAGGCCATCGACGTGGACGCCGTGGTGGTGGTGGACTCCATCGGCAATCCCAAGAAGATCGCATCCGCCGCCGCCCGCATCTCCCAGAATCCCCGGGATCTGATGATGGCGGAGAACGTGGCTAAGGTCATCGCCTCCACCCCCTATTTCAAGGACGGCTTCTCCTTCCAGACCGGCGTGGGAGGCCCCTCCCTGGCCGCCAACCTGTTCCTGGAGCAGTATATGGATGAGCGGAACATCAAAATGGGCTGGGCCATCGGCGGCATCTGCGGCCCCATGGTGGAACTGCTGAAAAAGGGCAAGGTGGGCAAGGTCATCGATGTGCAGGACTTTGACCTGGACGCGGTGAACTCCATCCACCAGACCCCCAACCACTTTGAAATGAGCGCCAGCCAGTACGCCAATCCCGCCAACAAGGGGGCGTTTGTCAACAAGCTGGACTTTGTGGTGCTGGCCGCCCTGGAGGTGGACACGGACTTCAATGTCAACGTGCTCACCGGCTCGGACGGCGTCCTGCGGGGCGCGCCCGGCGGACACCCGGACACGGCGGCGGGCAGCAAGTGCTGCATCATCGTCACCCCCCTGACCCGCGGCCGGATGGCCACCGTGTGCGAGCACGTGGTCACCGTCACCACCCCCGGCGACTGCGTGGATGTGCTGGTCACTGACTACGGCATCGCGGTCAATCCCCTGCGTCCTGACCTGATCGCCTGCCTGGATCAGGCCGGCATCCCCCATGTGCCCATCGAGACACTGAAGGAGAAGGCCTACTCCCTGGTGGGCCGCCCGGAGGATTTGCAGTGGGAGGACCAGGTGGTCGCCGTGCTGGAGGCCCGGGACGGCACCATCCTGGACGTGGTGCGAAAAATCAAGCCCTACGATCCGGAAAACAGCTGATTTTGTTTCCTATTTGCTCTCATCTGTGATACCATAGCGTCAACGGGGCCGCCGCGGCTGCGGCGGCCCCTGACTGTATTTTGGAGGTACCCCCATGTCCTACACCCTGTCTGAGATCCATCCGGACGACCACCACGGTATGGCCCAAGTCCGCAACCTGCTGGAGCAGGAGGGCATCCGCCGGGACGGGAACCTGGACTATACCTGCGGCATCTTTAACGATGACTGGGAGTTGGCCGCCACTGGGAGCTGCTTCGGCAATACCATCCGCTGTCTGGCCGTCTCCGGCCGCCACCGGGGGGAGGGGCTGCTCAATCAGATCGTCAGCCACCTGGTGGAGGTGCAGCTGGCCCGGGGCAGCGCCCACCTGTTCCTCTATACCAAGCCGGACAGCGCCCAATACCTGTCCGACCTGGGCTTTTATGAGATCGTCCGCGTGCCCGGCTCCCTGGTGTTCATGGAGAACCGGCGGGGCGGCTTTGACCGGTACTGCGCATCCCTGTCCCCAAAGCCCCAGGAGGGGCAGTCCACCGCCGGCGTGGTGATGAACGCCAACCCCTTCACCCTGGGGCACCGGCATCTGGTGGAGCGGGCGGCCCGTGAAAACGACGTTATCCACCTCTTCGTTCTCTCCGAGGAGGCCGGTCCCATCCCCTCCGCCGTCCGGCGTGAGCTGGTGGAACAGGGCGTTCGGGACCTGCCCAACGTGTTCTGCCACGCCACCGGCCCCTACCTCATCAGCTCCGCCACCTTCCCCAGCTACTTTCTGAAGGACTCCGATATGGTCATTCGGACCCAGGCGGAGCTGGACCTGCGGATCTTCTGTCAGATCGCCCGGCGGCTGGGGATCCAAAGGCGCTATGTGGGGCAGGAGCGCAGCAGCCATGTCACCCGTCTCTATAACGAGGTCATGTGCCAAAAGCTGCCTGAAGCGGGGATCCAGTGCGTCGAGATCCCCCGCCTGACCCGGGACGGGGCCGCCGTCAGCGCCAGCGCGGTGCGCCAGGCCATCCACGACGGCCAGCCGGAGCGCATCCGGGACTGGGTGCCCGCAAGCACCTATGACTTCTTCACCGGCCCCCGGGGCGCGTCCGTCTGCGCCGCCATCCAGCGGGAGGCAGAGGTGATCCACTATTGAAACGGAGGTGCTTCCCGCCATGGAGCAGGAGGTCACGTTGATGGAGATGCTGGAGGCCCGGGAGGCCAGAGCCCGCCGCCAGCGGGAGCTGCTGGACTGCCTGAGCTGTCCAGTGGTCTCCTTCACCATGAATATCCCGGGCCCGGTGAAAAACGGACCGGTGATCCGGCGCGCCTTCCGGGAGGGACTGCTCCGCCTGGACGCCGCCCTGGACGCCCCCGGCCTGGGCGTCGTCTCCCGGGAAGAGATCGACCTCCCCACGGGCTGCGAAGCCCTGTGGGCCGTCCGGGGCCCCGGGCGTCAGATCAAGGAGCTGTGCGCCGCCATCGAGGACCGGGATCCCCTTGGGCGGCTGTTCGACCTGGATGTGCTGGACCCGGAGCGGGGCGGGTGGAGCCGGGAGGACCTGGGGCTGTCTCCCCGGCGCTGCCTGGTCTGCGGCAGGGAGGGAAAAGGCTGCGCCTCCCGGCGGCTCCACTCGGTGGAGGAGCTCCAGGAGAAGACCCGTGAGATTTTAACGGGCTTCTTTGCCCGGCAGGACCGGGAGGCCCTGGCCGGACAGGCCGCCCGCGCCCTGATGTACGAGGTGTGCACCACCCCCAAGCCCGGGCTGGTGGACCGGCACAACAACGGCAGCCACAGGGATATGGACCTGTTCACCTTCCTGGACAGCACCGCTGCCCTGCTCCCCTATCCGGCGTTCACTGCCGCCGGACTGGCTGCCATCGGCAATTTTGCCCGACACGGCGAGGTATTCTTCGCAGTGCCTCTCCTCCTGTGTGAGATTGGCCGATGCGCCGCACTTGTCTGCGTGCTGCTGTATCCGTTCACACGCACCTGCGGCGTTTTGCACCTGCGCCGACCGCAATAGGACTTGTTTTCCGCTCTCCGTTCTGCTATAATGCAAACAGCAGAGTAAAGGAGATTACGGCATGAATATTCAGATTTTCGGCAAAAACAAGTGTTTTGATACCAAAAAAGCGCAGCGATGGTTCAAGGAGCGCGGTATTAAATTCCAGATGATCGACCTTGCGCAAAAGGGCATGTCCAAGGGTGAACTGGACAGCGTGCTGAAGGCTGTCGGCGGACTGGACAACCTGCTCGACCAGAAAAGCAAGAGTTATGCGTCGCTTGCCTACCTCGCCTACGACGAGGACAAGAAGGAAAAGCTGCTCGAGGACGGCACGCTGATGAAAACGCCAATTGTCCGCAACGGCCGTCAGGCAACTGTCGGCTACCAGCCCGATGTTTGGGCGCAGTGGGAATAACTTCTCCAAAGCCGTTCTATGCCTCAGAACGGCTTTTTCCGTGTCCGTTGTCCGCTTTAGCGCCTTGTATAAAATATTTTTAGGAAAATGCTGTCATTTCGCAAAATATACCCTCTTTCTGTATCTGCTGTCTGATAAACTATGTTCGATAATAAGAAGCGGCATTGATTTATGCTTCTGATTTCATGCGAAAGTGAGGGAGAGCTCATGAAGAGAAAAGGCAAGCGTTTTCTTGTTCTGCTGACCACCGCCAGCCTGAGTCTGAATATGCTCGGCATCAGCGCTTTTGCAGCAGAGGATTCTCCGGAGACGGACGCTGCTTTCGTTTCAGAGATCTCAAAGAACGAGACTGATTCATCTGTAAACCGTCCGGATTCCGATGTTCCGGAGGTTTCTTATGAGCCGATCATTATCGACATTCCCGATGGACCGATTCCGGCTGGTGAAACCCGGGATAACAAGGTTTCGGCTACTGATATTGCAGAGAACGATATCCCAGCGGCTGACAGCTTCAAGGTGCACTTATCTGACGGCTCATCCAAGCTGTGGATAAGCGTAGGGGTTGTCTCCGGTGCAGGCGTGATTTTCACTGCTATGTGCCAAAAAGGCAACGAGAACCGGTAAAAACAATAAACGCCCGCTCATTTTTTGAGCGGGCGTCTTTTCGTCTCACAGGCATAGCATAAAAACAGCTCAGGCATTGCTGAGCTGTTTTTATGCGCTTTATGCAGTTAGTTCTTGAGACTCTGAATCGGAGCCGGAATACGGCCTCCGCGGTTAATGAACTTCGCGGGAGAACCGGTCTTGATCGGCATGATCGGAGCCGAGCCAAGCAGACCGCCGAACTCGACCATATCACCGACTCCCTTGCCGATGGCCGGGATAACACGGACAGCAGTGGTCTTGGTGTTGACAACGCCGATTGCGATCTCGTCCGCGATCAGGCCGGAGATGACCTCAGCGGTGGTGTCACCCGGAACAGCAACCATGTCGATACCAACCGAGCATACCGCAGTCATTGCTTCGAGCTTCTCAAGGGTCAGTGCGCCTGCCTGAGCCGCCGCAATCATGCCCTCGTCCTCGGAAACCGGAATGAATGCGCCGGACAGACCGCCGACACTCGAGGATGCCATAACGCCGCCCTTCTTAACGGCATCATTCAGTATCGCGAGGATTGCGGTCGTGCCGCAGCCGCCGCAGACCTCCAGACCAACTTCCTCCAGAATACGCGCAACCGAGTCACCGATCGCCGGCGTCGGTGCGAGAGACAGGTCAACGATGCCGAACGGCACACCCAGGCGCTGGCTTGCCAGTGCGCCGACCAGCTGGCCCATACGGGTGATCTTGAACGCAGTTTTCTTGATCACGTCAGCTACCTCGCCGATGGAGCAGTCACCTGCACGGCGAATTGCGGACTGCACAACGCCCGGACCGGAAACGCCAACGTTGATAACGGTCTCCGGTTCACCGATGCCGTGGAACGCACCGGCCATGAACGGGTTATCGTCTACCGCGTTGGCAAAAACGACCAGCTTGGAGCAGCCCATGGAATCGTTGTCCTTGGTGAGCTCTGCCGTCTGCTTGATGATGCGGCCCATCAGACCGATGGCATCCAGATTGACGCCCGCCTTGGTGGACGCAACGTTGACCGACGAGCAGACCAGATTGGTCTCCGCCATTGCCTCCGGAATGGAGTTGATCAGGATTTCATCGCCCTTGGCAAAACCCTTCTGCACCAGAGCCGAGAAGCCGCCGACGAAGTTGACGCCAGTGGTCGCAGCGGCACGGTCAAGCGCCTTGGCCAGCGGTACATAGCTGTTTGCCGAGGAGGTCGCACCGACCATGGCGATCGGCGTTACCGAAATACGCTTGTTGATGATCGGGATACCAAGCTCGCGCTCAATCTGCTCGCCGGTGGCAACCAGCTTTTCCGCGCGGCGCGTTACCTTGTCGTATACCTTGTCTGCCAGCACATTGATGTCGTCCGCTGCAAGGTCGCGCAGCGAAATGCCCATCGTGATGGTACGAATGTCGAGGTGCTCCTCCTCGATCATCTTAATGGTTTCCAGAATATCTTTCGTGTTGATCATAGACATTTAACTAAACCTCCTGAAAAATTGAGAGTTGAGAATCGGTTACCTGCTCTCGATTCCGTCAATTTGTCAGATTTTGTGCATTGCGTCGAAGATGTCCTCGTGCATGGTGTGAATCTTCATGCCGAGTTCCTCACCATCCTTGTCAAGCAGGTCGATGAGCGTGTTGAAGTCTACGGTGCACTTGTCGATGTTTACCAGCATGACCATTGCAAATACATCTTCCATTACGTTCTGCGAAATGTCGATGATGTTGACCTGCTGCTCATAGAGCGTGTTAGAAATCTTGGCGATGATACCGGTACGGTCCTTGCCTGTTACTGTGATTACTGCGCGCATAGTGATTCCTCCATTTTTGCGTATATGTTAATTTATCACAAACAAATGAATAATGGAAAATTGAGAATCCGTCATTCTCAATTATTCTCCGGCTTCCACCACAGCATTGATAATGCTGTTGGAAACCAGAAACCCCTGTTCGGTGAGATACCACCGTGTTCCCTCGTGAGCGGCAAGACCGTGCTTTTCCAGCATGCGGAATACCTGCTCGTAAGGAGCCGTACTGACATGGTATCGGTTTTCGAGATCGTGCATATCCGCACCGTCCGAGGTACGCAGACGCACCATCAGGTATTCGCCCTGCCGCTGGAAGTCCGAGACCTCCTCCTCGTCCTGCGGGATGCTCTCACCGCTGATATAAGCCCTGATATCCCGGGCAAACGCGAACCGACGGCCATTCAGGAAGGAATGGGCGCCCGGTCCCAGTCCGAGATAGTCGGAAAGATCCCAGTATTTGAAATTATGCCGGGAACGAAAACCCGGTTTTGCGAAATTTGATATTTCATAGTGCTCGAAGCCGTTCCTGCCGAGCAGTCTGCACATGGCAAGATAGGTATCTGCCTGCGTGTCGTCATCCGGCAGAACCGGATTTTCACGTCCCATCGGTGTTGCAGGCTCCAGTTTGAGTCCGTAACACGACAAATGCTGCGGATTCAACGTCAAACACTGCGTTACCGAGTCGAGAAACTGCGCCTGCGTCTGGTCCGGCAGGCCGTACATCAAATCAAGGCTGATGTTGGTAAAGCCGCACTGCCGTGCGAGTTCTACGGCTGCCTGTGCCTGCGCAAAGTCGTGGATACGGCCGATGCGTTTAAGCTCGGTGTCGTGCGCCGCCTGCACGCCAAACGAGAGCCGGTTGACGCCGTGCTTATGCATGGCCTCCAGCACCGCTTGATCCGTGCTCTCCGGATTGCATTCCACCGTGATTTCGGCGTTTTCCGCAATTGCAAAGCATGCCCCGACCGCCTGTAAAATCTCGCTGAGATAGCCTGCGCCAAGGCAGGTCGGCGTACCGCCGCCGATGTACACGGTATCGACCGTGTAACCGGAACAGCGTTCGCCGTACGCCTTTATATCACGAATCAGCGCCGCCGTGTAATCGGCTTTGAGTGACGCATCCGTGATCGAATAAAAATCGCAGTACGCGCACTTTTTCACGCAGAACGGGATGTGCAAGTAGAGGCCGAGCAGCTTGCCGTCCATTGCAGCGTTAGTTTTCTTCATCGAGTTTAAGCACAGCCATAAAAGCCTCGGTCGGCAGCTGAACCGTGCCGAGCGCACGCATCTTCTTCTTGCCTTCCTTCTGCTTTTCAAGCAGCTTCTTCTTACGCGTGATATCGCCGCCGTAGCACTTAGCCAGTACGTCCTTGCGAAGCGCCTTGACGGTTTCACGAGCGATGACCTTGCCGCCGATGGCTGCCTGGATCGGCACCTCGAACAGCTGGCGCGGGATATTCTCCTTCAGCTTTTCGCAGATACGGCGGGCACGGCCGTAGGCCTTGTCGCGGTGCGCGATAAAGGACAGCGCGTCCACCTGATCGCCGTTGAGCAGCATATCGACCTTAACAAGATCGCTCTTGCGATAGTCGATAAATTCATAATCGAGCGATGCATAACCCTTGGTACGAGCCTTGAGCGCGTCGAAAAAGTCATAAATAATCTCACCGGTCGGCATTTCGTAATGCAGCTCGACCAAATTGGAGTCCAGATACTGCATATCCTTGAACTCGCCCCGCCGGTCCTGGCACATGGGCATGATGTTGCCCACGAACTCATTGGGGGCGATGATGGAAACCCTCAC
>ENA-OPCA01002244-OPCA01002244.1-human-gut-metagenome-genome-assembly--contig:-NODE-2244-length-12526-cov-3.802101_pt1 | contig 12526 bp, 7 predicted proteins | sample MGYA00241076_ERZ501468 | MGnify/ENA primary metagenome ERZ501468 (study PRJEB25962, sample SAMEA2042633) | human gut metagenome | biome: human gut; feature: human-associated habitat; material: faeces... | reverse complement strand
GTGTTAGATACTCGCTTAACTGCTCGTATCTAACACTTGCTCCGAGGCCACAAATATAAACTGTTTTGTTCTCTGGCTTCGTCTGTTTACCACCCCCACCGATAAATCATAAATCATCCCATATATTGCAAATTTGTAGACAATGACGTACAATAGCGTTATGTGATAAAGTCAGGAGGATTATAAGATGTCTATACAAGGGAAAAATGGAACTTCAAGGCGCGAAGTTTTTTCCAGAGAGCTTATCGTAGCTTTTTATTTTATATTTTTGGTAATGACGGCACTCTGTCATAAGTTTGGAGAGGTGCATATTGTTCATGCGTTTACTCGAATAGTTCAGATTGTGTATGTACCGGGAATCTTTTTTGCAGTAGGATATTATATACAGATTCAGAGTGAGAAGTATGGGGACTTTAAGGGATGTATGTTAAGGCATGCGGCCTATAGTCTTGGATTGTATGCACTTTTGGGAATTCCTTATGAAGTATTCGCAAAACATGTGGATCCGTTTACGACAATAAGGAATTTCATAACGTTTATAAAGGTTTTTGAAATTTCAGCTATCTTTTTGTCTGTCAGCATCGTATTTCTTTTGTGTGCCTATTTGTGGGATTATATAGAAGGATGGATGGAGAAGCCGGTATTGCTTCCATTGATATGTATTATTGGTTTTCTGCCTGTTTTTCTTCCAGAAGGGATTATCGGATATGGTCTGGCAGGAACATTGATTGGCGGAGACCGCACACATGCAGTTGCGATTAGTACGGAACTATTTGTATTTTTCTGGGGTGTATTTTGTGCAAAGAAAAAGCAGAATACATTTTTAGAAAAAAAGAATTTTATTATGGCGGCGCTTTCTTTTGCTATTGCAGGAGTGTTTGCAGTACTTTATATAAAGGCGGCATATTTTGTATTTCTTGGAATGTTCCTTGCATTTATAGCGATTAATATATGTGTGCCATTTGCCGGTATTTATGCGGCATTAGAAGAAGCGGTAGTGAATATTTTAGAAAGAGTGTGGGGCATTATAACAACACCGGCTTCCAGAGAGGGAGAGGAAAACTGGCGTTCCTTACTTAGATATTTTATTGGATATACTGTGCTTTTTGTGGTGATGGCAGTGCTTATTTTCCTGCCATACATTTTACAGAATAAAACATTAATCTGGGAGGCAGATGGTCTTGGGCAGTATGTTCCGAAGGTATATCGTTTTATTCAGTATATTCCTGAGATATTTAAAGATATTTTCAGTGGAAACTTTGATTTTAAACAGTACGATTTTACAACAGGACTTGGTGCGACAGTGGCGATCAGTTATGACCCGGTTTATTGGTTATACCTGTTATTCTCACCGGCGAAGATAGAGAAGGCATATAGTTTTCTGATTATTGTAAGGTATTTTCTTGCAGGACTTAGTATGTCCGGTCTTGTACTTTATTTTAAAAAGTCACATTTTGCAGCTTATACGGCAAGTATCGTGTATGCCTTTTCCGGCTATGCTATTTATGCGGGAACGAAGCATGGGCAATTCCTTACGCCAATGATTCTTCTCCCGATTCTTGTTGTTGCGATGGAGAGACTGATTCGTAATAGAAAATGGTATATGCTCACAGTTTTAGTAGCGGTTTCTCTGCTGTGTTCTTATTATTTCCTGTATATGAACACAATCGCACTGGGAATCTATTTTGTGCTTCGAATCGTTTGTACAGAGGAATATCGGAATTGGAAGACATTTTTTGAGCGAGGATTTATTATAGTGGGAAGTTATATTCTGGGGGCATCCCTAGGAGTGATCTCATTATTTACATCTTTTGGAAGTTACATGGGTTCAAGCCGAAGTGGTGGTGGAAAGATTACTGCATTTTTAAGTACAACACCATTATTTTACCGTACAGAATGGCTGGTGGACTTTTTCACGTCCTATATATCGGATAACTTTGCGTCTGGTTTATGGCTTAAGCTTGGATTTGCTCCGCTTGCAATGCTGGCGATCGTATTACTTTTTACAAGAAAGAACCGAAAGGAACTTCGCTGGCTGTTTGTGATTTTCACGGCATTTTCCCTGTTCCCTGTTTTCGGATATATTTTCAGCGGATTTAGTAATGTAAATAACCGCTGGGGTTATATTTATGTGGTGATCGTTTCCTTTATTCTGGCAGAAAGTCTTGATAAGATGCGAGATCTGAGCGGAAAAGAACTAGGAATCATGACAGCAATCACTGGACTTTACGGGCTAGTAAATGCTTTCTCTGACAAGTTGTTTGTTCCAAGTATTTATGGTGCGTTTGGACTTTTGGCAGCGACGCTGATTATGCTGTTCTTATTAAATAGTGATAAGATTACATTTTCTAAGAAACAGTTTAGAGGAATTGTTCTTGGAATGACTGCCCTGGTTATTTTCCTTAATGCAAAGTGGTTTATTACTTCTGGGGATGATAGTTATACGCATCTGGATACCTACGTTTCTGCGGGAGATTCTAAAAAGAAGATTTCCGGGACAGCGTTAAAGCATCTTGATGAAGTACCGGGAGCGGATACGGATGAATTTTACCGAAGCACTAATCTTGTTACAACGGGTAACCTTCGTTCTTCCAGTTTGTTATATGGATATAATGATGTTTCTACATTTAGCAGTACGTTAAATGGCGGTATTGTAAATTATAATAATGCGATGGGTAATTGTCGCTGGAATATTGTAAGTATCTATGATTACAACTTCCGGACTTACCTGAATACGCTTGCGAGCGTGAAGTATATGGGTGTTGCAAAGAAGAATACGGCAACGATTCCATATGGCTATAAAAAGGTGCAGGAGACAAAGAATAAATATTATTCTATTTATGAGAATCAATATTCCTTGCCACTTGGGTATACTTACGATAAAATAGTAAATGCAGATAGAATTGATCAGTATTCTGCAGCCGAAAAGCAGGAGACTACAATGCTTGCAGCTATTGTGGAAGATAAGGATATGGATAAGAACAGTAATCTTACTGTGGCTACGAAGCTTCCGCTTACTGCACAAAAGTTAAAGATTAAAAATATAAAGCTTAACGGTGTGTCTATGACAAAAGATACGATAGAGATAGAGAAGCCGGGTGCGACGATGAAGTTCTCCTTTGAGGCGCCGGCCAATGCAGAAACTTATCTGTCTCTGGTTGGAGATATTTATGCAGAAAAAGATGCGAAAGAACATTTTATAACAGCAAGAATTAAGGCTCCGGGCGTAAAATATGGTCATAAGTTCCGTATTGATGCATATACTACCGGGCAAAAGGAATATCTTTTTAATCTGGGATACAGAGAGGGTGCTGTAAAGACATGTACCTTGAAGTTTGTCGGTACAGGCACTTTGAAGTATAAGGATCTTGCGATTTATTCTCAGACGATGTCTAATTATGCAGACAGAGTGAATGCACTTAAAGAGAATTCCCTGCAGAATGCAAAAGCAGAGAAGAATACGGTAACTGGTAATATCACTGTTGACAAAGACAAGATGCTGGTGGTCACTCTCCCATATCAGAAAGGCTGGACAGCATATGTTGACGGCAAAAAGACAGATATTCAGAGGGTAAATTATCAGTATATCGGTATTAATCTTAAAAAAGGAACACATGATATTAAGCTACATTATCAGCTTCCGGGAATTAAGCTTGCATTTATGATTACCGGATGTGGTATCATAGCATTTGTGGCAATTATTATATTTAATATTGTCAGAAAAAGACGAAAGAATTAGAGGATTTTTTAATACACTCTAAGAAAAATTATTTTGTAAAGGAAGGACAGAATGCAATCAAAGAAATGCCTGGACAGATATGGCGGTGGAAGGCCGCTTTGTCAGAAGTCATGAAGCAGGCAAGATATAATGCATTCTTATTAAAAGGGTGTAGTGAACATAAATAAACATATATAAAGTTTAAGGAGAGATTATCATGGCAGAACAACATTTAACAAAGAGCGAGTTGGCGATTATGGAGGTAATGTGGGAGCAGGAAGAAGCACTTACTGCTTCAGAGATTATCAAAGCATCTGGGGACAAGGAATGGAAGAACAGTTCTATTCATCTCATGGTGAATGCTTTACTTGAAAAAGGATTCCTTGAAGTTGCCGGATTTAAAAAGACAACAAAGAATTATGCGCGTACATTTAAACCAACTATGACAAAAGAGAAGTATTTTGTGCGCAAAGTTATGGGAAATACTCCAGTAGCAGAGAAGAAAAAGATTTATATGCAGCTGTTAAAAGAAGTGGACGAAATCGAGACACTTGATACAATCAAAGAAGAAATATACGCGCGAAAAAAAGAATTGGAAAATAGATAGTTGACTTTTCCTATCAAGTGGGTATATAATCAACGCATTAAAGTAAATACAGCGGACGCTTAAACCGATGATGTGGAAGTTAGGGCGATTGATGCACTTACAGAGAGACCGGGATGCTGAGAACCGGACAGAACGCAGATTGTCAAGTGGGCCACGGAGGGCAGTGTGAACAGCAGATTCAGGCAGATATCAATTATCTTGCACAGAAGTATTTGAAGAAGTACAGAAACTGATAGAATACGGTGATATGGAAGTTTAAAGCTTACTAGCATTGACGTGAGGACATACGTTAGTTGTCAGGGATATGATGTGTATCCTGTGAGTGCATGAAGATTTTCATGAAGCAAGGTGGTACCGCGGGAGAATTTTTGGAATTTTACCCGTCCTTGACAGATAGAGAATATTTGTCAGGGACGTTTTTTTATAGTTCTCTGACATCAACAAAGCTGTATTGTGGAAAAACTTTGATAATTGTGGATAAGGAGGATGAAAATGAGAAAAGTTGTGATTATCGGTGCCGGACATGTCGGTTCCCACTGTGGATATGCACTGGCACATTCGGGTATAGCCGGTGAGATTGTCCTTGTGGATGTGGATAAAGATAAGGCACACGCACAGGCATTAGACATTGCAGATAGCGTAAGCTTCTGTGAGAGAGAAACGGTAGTAAGAGATGGTGACTATAAAGATTGTGAAGATGCAGCTCTTGTTGTTGTCGCAATCGGTGAGGCAAGAAAGCCGGGACAGACAAGACTTGATATGTTAGGCCGTTCCGTAGAAATGTTAAAAGAACTTCTCGAACAGTTAAAACCATACAAGATTCCAGGAATTGTCGTAACCATTACCAATCCAGCTGACATTGTAGCCGACTATGTAAGAAAAGGACTTGGTTTAGAAAGAAACAGAGTCTTTGGAACAGGAACTTTATTAGACACCGCAAGATTAATTCGGACATTAAGCGAAGAATCCGGTGTGGGAAGACGTTCTATTCAGGCATATTCATTGGGAGAACACGGAGATTCCTCTATGATTCCATTCTCATCAGTAACAATCGGGGGACTTCCATTCGATGCTTATGATATTTCTAAGGAAAAAGTCTTAGAAGCAACCAGACAGATTGGAATGACTATCATCGAAGGCAAAAAATCAACTGAATTTGGCATCGGCAGAGCATTAACTGAAATGGCAGCCTGCATCCTCCGTGATGAGAAAAAAATCATGCCGGCCTCTGTATTACTTCAAGGCGAATACGGTCAGCATGATGTACATTGCGGAGTCCCATGTCTCATCGGTAAAAATGGAATTGAGAAAATAATCGAACTTCCATTAACAGAGGAAGAACAGGAGATGCTTAACAAATCTTGTGAGGTAATTAAAAAGCATATAAAAATGGCAAGTGAAAATTAGAACTTAGAATTGCTGGCACTCTGATATTTAACACAAGTTTTAATCTGAAACAATTAAACTTTTAAATTTATATAATCTTGGGGAGAAGCTTTTTACAATATAAGCTGATTAAAAACTTCGGACAACAGATATAGAAAGGAAAAGAAAATGAGAAAATTTAAAAAATTTGTAAGTACAGCAATTATAGCAGCAATGGCAGGAACTCTTTGTTTAACAGGATGTGGTTCTAACAGCAGTTCCGAAAGCAGCACAGGAAGTAGTAAGTCAGAAAAACAGGTTACTGTAGCAGTCGTTCAGCCAATGTCCCACACATCCCTTGACCAGATTCGTGATACTATCACTTCTGAACTTGGAAAAGACGACAACATCAAAGTTGTAACAGATAACGCAAACGGTGATACAGCAGCATTAAGCTCTATCATTGAGAATTATAAATCTGAAGGAGTAGACATTGTTGTTCCAATCGCAACTTCCACAGCACAGACAGCAAAGAGCGTTTATGATGGAGAAGATACACCAATCGTATTCGCCGCAGTTTCAGACCCGGAAGCAGCAGGTCTTACAGGAGAAGATTGTGCGAATATCACGGGTGTTTCTAACAACATTCCAGCAGATGAAATCGTTAAGCTGATCGCTAACTTCCAGCCAGATTACAAGAAGATTGGTTTCCTGTATACATCCAGTGAAACAAACTCCGTATCTACAATCACAGCAGCTAAGAAATACTGTGACGATAATAATATCGCTTATGAAGAGTCTTCTATCTCTAATGTTTCTGAGCTTCAGACAGCAGTAGAATCCCTGATTTCTAAAGGAGTAGATGCACTTTATACTGGTAACGACAACACAATCGCTTCAGCAATGGCTACTTACACAGATGCCGCTTATGCAAAGAAAGTTCCTATCTACTGTGGTGCTGACTCTATGGTTGCAGACGGTGGATTTGCTACAGTTGGTGTAAACTATGTACAGCTTGGAAAACAGGTTGCAGACATGGTAGAAAAGATTGCAAACGGCGAAAAAGTTTCTGATATTCCTTACGAGACAATTTCTGATTATGCAAAATATGTAAATATGCAGGCTGTAAAACAGTTTGGTGATAACTTTGATAAGAAGGCATTTGAAGGATTTGATGTGCTTGTAGAGGAAGATGGAACAAGTCATTTTAATAAATAATGAATCAAGATTAGAATTGAGGACATAAACATGAATGAAATAGCAGGCATGTTAGTTTCCGCTCTCGGCCAGGGGTTTATCTACGCCCCTATGGCCCTGGGCGTTTTTCTGACATTTAGTATTTTAAAAACCCCCGACCTTACGGTAGAGGGAAGTTTTGTATTTGGAATGACCGCCTGTGTCGTAGTGACGATTGCAGGGCATCCGATTTTAGGGCTTGTTGCTGGCACGCTTGCAGGAGCGGCAGCAGGATTTTGTACGGGACTTTTGCAGACTAAATTAAAGATTGAACCGATTTTATCTGGTATCCTTACAATGACGGGACTTTACACAGTAAACTATGCTATTCTGGGTGGTCAGTCCAACCGTTATTTACAGTATGAAGCAAAAAACAGCTTGGGCGTAACCGTAAATAAACCGGCAGATACTGTATACAAGATATTCCAGAGAGCCTTTGGCAAGGATATGTCATCAGGCATGACCGCATTTTTACTTACCATGATAATCGTTATTGTAACCTGTGCAGTTCTTGTTACATTTTTCCGTACAAGAAATGGTATGGCGATTATTGCAACTGGTGATAATGAGGAAATGGTTCGTTCATCTTCGATTAATGCAGATGTATCCAGAATCGGTGGGGTCATGATTTCTAACGCACTCGTTGCATTTTCCGGCGCGCTTCTTTGCCAGTATCAGAAATACGCAGATTTGAACTGTGGAAATGGTATGCTTGTTATGGGACTCGCCTCGGTAATCATCGGTCTTACTTTCTTTAGTAATCATTCCGTTACAATACAGGCAGTTGGTGTTGTTCTCGGTTCCTTATTATACCGAATCATCATTCAGATTGCATACAAGATTGATATGCCAAGCTATGCAGTTAAATTATTGTCTGCAGTTATCGTTGTAATCGCATTAGTTATTCCGTGGTTACAAAAAACATATAAAAAGAAAGGGGGCAGCCGTTAATGAGCAGTCAGTTAAAACTTACAGATATCACAAAAAAGTTTGAGGCAAACACTGTCAATGAAAAAGTTGCCCTCGACCATTTAAATCTCACCGTAGAACCCGGTCAGTTTGTTACTGTACTCGGTTCAAACGGTTCCGGTAAATCTACCATGTTTAACGTCATCCTCGGAAGCCTTTTTCCAGATGAAGGAAAAGTGTACTTAGGAGACAAAGATATTACGAAATTAAAAGACTACAAACGAGCCTTAAACATCGGATGCCTTTACCAGAATCCACTTCGTGGAACCGCTCCGAACCTCACCATTGAGGAAAACCTTGCACTTGCTTACACAAGAAAGGCTTCCCCGTCTTTCTTTGCCTTAAATAAAAAGGACAGTGCCTACTTTAGAGAAGTCCTTTCCACACTTGGAATGGGACTCGAAGACAGAATGAAAACCAAAATCGGTCTTCTTTCCGGCGGACAGCGACAGGCAGCCTCTCTTTTAATGGCAACCATTGCAGAACCAGAACTCCTATTACTCGATGAACATACCGCAGCCCTTGACCCCGGCGCAGCCGAAAAAGTCATGGCATTAACGAAAAAGATTGTTGAGGAAAATAAGATCACAACCCTTATGATTACACATGATATGGAATATGCATTAGAATACGGCAGCAGGACGATTATGCTGGATTCTGGAAAAATAGTCATGGATCTGACCGGAAAAGAGCGAGAAGAAATGACAACAGGGAAATTAGCCGAACTTTTCTATGGAAAAGCACATAAGAAGGGGTGATTTGCCGCAGGCAAGGGAGATAAACAGATAAACAGACGAACTCCAGAAGGTAAATAAAGCATATTTGTGACTTTAGTCGCAGCGTGTTGAATGTTCGCTTTTGCGCTCACAACTAACACTTGCTCCGAGGCCACAAATATGCTTTATTTATCTTCTGGAGTTCTGTTTGTTGGCAGCCCGGCAAAGCTAAAGAATCTATAGTCGGATTGCTTGAAGAGCTATTGAGTAGAACCGCTAAAAAATTTATAGTTGTTGAGCAATCGTAAGTGGTAGATAGTGCGTACCTTGACCTGCGTGGTAAACCAGAATTTTACATAGCATCAGCCCATTCATATAAATCGGAACCAATGATATCTGTTCCATCTTCATAATCACTGACTTCGCCATTTTCATCGATATAGCGGATTAATTTCCCGTTAAAATAATAATATCTGTATTCAGAATTATCATCATTAGATTTCATGAAAATGAAAAATGGTTTACTGTTTTTGTAGGATACTTCAACAGTATAATTATCCTGATATACGGTATCAACCATTTTTGTCAGAGTATTATTTCTGTAATAGAACGTTGCCCCATCACCAGAGTCACTTTCCATTGAATCTAAGTTATTTTCAATATCATAATAATCGGTTTTGATTTGATTTATTTTATCTTCAAAACTTATAGAATCCCATGAGGACTCTTCGTTATTATTTTCATTAGAAGAGTCAGAAGAATCATTCCAGGAATCATCGCTGTAGCTTTCTGAATCATCAGAAAAATCATCCGAATCATCGGTATTATCATAACTTTCAGTATCTTCGTCAGTATATTCTGTAGTGGACTCATAAGGTGCATAGGAACAAGGGCGTTTGTCCCATTGTAAACGATGGTCAAGTTGAAACAGATTCTGAACAAATAATATAATTACTAGAACGCAAGTAATAATAGATAAACTAAGGAGTGCTATTAACCAATTAAAATCATCCATGTTTTTATTGCTAAAGATTATTTTATCCAGTATTGTATAGAACAGGATAGAAATAATAGTCATAGCTAATGCAAAGATTACGCTATCTAATGCGAAAATAAAAACAGAATAAACAGCAGTCATTTGCAAAATCAATGTAAAAATAATAGACCACAGCAGGCAAAGTGCATAATTTATCAGATATAAAAGAGGGAACTCCTTAGCAGCATTTTCCTTTTTGGATATAGTGCCAGCAATAGCCGGTGCGACTAAGGATAACAGCAAAAGAATGGATGAGTATGGAGAAATAAATAACTCTTTTACTGTATAAAAACAATCGGATAATATAGAAAAAATAAGGGCGCCGATAATAATAATAACTACAAATTTTATGACATCTAGAATATCCCCTTCAGAAGAAAGACTGGCAGGAGTTATACTGCCGCCTCCAGTGGAAGTATGAGTTGTGGAACTTCCCGTTGTCTGGTTGTCATTGTTATAGTCTGAATTATTATTAGATGAGGCCGAATCATTATTATTTCCGATTTGAAATTGGCCTATCTTTCCATTGTAATATGGAAACATTCCAATATAATCTCCACGATCGTTGTGAACTTCACCGTTTGACCATACACTTCCTAAATAATCACCTTTATAATTTCGTATTTTCCCCTGACTATCTATACTGCCCATATAAGTGCCGCTGCTGTCATGGAACTTTCCAAACTTATCTAGACTACCGAGATAAGTACCGTCAGAAGCGTAAATAGAACCGCTACTGTCAATACTTCCCCACCGAGAACCATCTTTAAAAAAATCAGACATTGAAATCCCTCTTTTCTGTAAAAATATTAGTGTAAATTAATAGCTCTTTCCGCATGATTTGCATTTCTTACCAAAGATACTTAAGCGTCCTTCGCAATATGGACAGATGCCTTTGCCGTTAGCTTGTATTTCTATTTAACCTCCACAGATTTCGCAATGCATAATAAATCCTCCTTTTGTAAAAATATAAGTATCTCGTTTTTTCTATTGTACTCTCCTCATTGTAACAATTTTTTTTCAAATATCTAGCGTTTATGTCTAAATGGTCGTTTTTACGACACTTTTGGTTATAAATCTATAAATGTAGATATGATTTTAAAATAAATAGAGAGCGGATATAGGCAATGAGCAGAACTCAGGGAGATAAATAAAGCATATTTGTGGCCTGGGAGCAAGTGTTGGATGCGAGCGCGTGGAGCGAACATTCAACACGCCGCGACGAAAGCCACAAATATGCTTTATTTATCTCCCTGAGTTCGTCTATTTTTACAGTCTCACAAATTAAAATTCCTCTTGCATAAATCAGAAAAATGTTATATAGTAAAAATATGGAATTAAAGAATGATTAATTACAAAAAGGAGATATTTGTGGACGCATCTATTAAGAAAACAGTGAGAGCGTCAGATAAAGATGCCCAGTATGACGAGAAGGCGAAGAAGCTTTTAGGACATAAAATCATACTGGCGTACATATTGGTAAATACTATAGAGGAATTTCGGGAGATGAATCCGAAGGAAGTAGTTAATTATATAGAAGGAGAACCGTATATTAGTGTTATTCCGGTTGATTCTGGAATGACTAATGGGAAAAAGAAAGCGGGAGACAACCCAAGAAAAGAATTAGAAGATACGAAAACTACAGAACAGGTTAGCAGGTTAAATACAGAAAACAGTGAGATTAACGAGGGAATGATACGTTTTGACATTATCTTTTATGTCAGGATGAAAGATGGTCTGACTCAGATAATTATTAACGTAGAGGCACAAAAAGAAGAACCGAGAAAATATAAAATAGTAAACAGAGCTATTTTCTATATATGCAGAATAGTATCTTCACAGAAGGGAAGAGATTTTGTAAATTCAGAATATGATGATATGAAAAGAGTTTATTCTATTTGGATTTGTATGAACATGAAAGAACACAGTTTGAGTCATATTCATTTAGAAGAACAGCAGATTATAGGATCTCATAAATGGAAAGGCGATTTAGATCTTCTCAATATTATAATAATAGGAATCGCAAAAAACTTACCGGAAAAAGAAGAAAAATACGAATTACATCGTTTATTATCAGCACTTTTATCTTCGGACTTGGAGGTAGAAGATAAATTGGATATAATGGAGAAAGAATACGATATCCCATTGGAAAATGATATAAGGAAGGATGTGAAGGAAATGTGTAACTTAAGTCAGGGGATTAGGGAAGAAGCGTTTGAAGAGGGACAGGAATACGGTTATAGAGAAGGTCAAGAAAAAGGAGAAAAACAAAAATTAGTTAGAGTGGTTACTAAAATGCATGAGGCAAAGTTCCCGTTAGAACAGATCGCAGCAATAGCAGAAATTAGTATGGAGAAAGTGAAAGAGATTATAGGATGATTTTCTAATTTCATTCCAGCAGCCACTGTCAGAACCATTGAAGCACAATCCTCCCCATTTGTGGCCTGGGAGCAAGTGTTGGATGCGAGCGTATAAGTGAGCATTCAACACGCCGCGACGAAAGTCACAAATGGGGAGGATTGTGCTTCGATGGTTCGTCAGTCTGTTAACTCGCTATGATGGTTCGTCAGTTCGCCTTGAATACCAAGCTTTCTACTTCATCTGTTTTGTTAAAACATTTTGTGGTAATATATCAGATGTGAGATGACTCCCACCTCTTCAGGGACGCCACTGAAAAAGTGGTAAGTTTAGTATCACAGGGCGTCAAATATATGCCAAAATGTTCCTTGATAATAAAATATTGCTAAAATAGTGTTTTGAGGGATGCAAAATCTATCCTTTTGAGAGATGAATTTTCCTATTTTTTCTCATTTGGGCAGACTTCTCCCTTTAGTTTTAAAATTCGTTTTAAATTGACTGCAAATATTGATACTGCTCCT
>ENA-OPCA01002241-OPCA01002241.1-human-gut-metagenome-genome-assembly--contig:-NODE-2241-length-12531-cov-2.258256_pt1 | contig 12531 bp, 11 predicted proteins | sample MGYA00241076_ERZ501468 | MGnify/ENA primary metagenome ERZ501468 (study PRJEB25962, sample SAMEA2042633) | human gut metagenome | biome: human gut; feature: human-associated habitat; material: faeces... | reverse complement strand
CAGCCGATCTCCGTCCCGGCGGCGGCGCCGATGTCAATACCATAGTGGAACCGCTCCTCTCCCTCCACCGGGTGCTCCCGGTAGCCGAAATCAGAGGTGAGGGTGCCCATCACCGGGGTGCAGTAATCAAAGCCCAGCAGGGCCTGTTCCAGGCACACGTTGTCCGGCAGGTTCTGGTCGGAGTAGAGGACGTAGGCCAGGGTAGACGCCTCCGCCGCGCCCTGGGATGCGGTTTCCGCAGTCTCCGCTGTCTGATCGGCCTCTGCTGTCTGCGTGGTCTCTGCCGTCTGGGATGCTGCTGCGGGCAGATCCAGCCAGCCGTCGCTGCTGCCGGTCCCGGTCCGGAAGGCCCGCAGGGGCGCGATGGCCGCAGGAAGCTGGAGAGACACCGCCTCTCCCCCTGCCGGGGCTGACACCTCCACGGCGGAATCCTCCTGAGGGTCGAACACCGCCTGATACATATCCTGAAGGGCTACGTCCACATCCGCTTCGCCGCTCACGGCCCGCCCCACAGCGGAGAACACGGCCTGCACGTCGATGTTCTGTTCCAGCATTCCGGTGAGTTTGGCATTCACCTGGGCCATGCGTCCCGGCAGCAGGAGCTTCACCGCCACCAGCAGCACAAAGATGCTGCCGCAGGCCACCAGCTGGATCAGATGCCGCCGCTCTCCCGGAGTCAGAGTTTCCCGTTTTCCCCGCTGGACCCTGTGCGGCGCAGCCGGGGTACTCCGCCGCCGCCTTTCCGCCGCCCGATGCTGGGACGAGACGGTGCCGATCCGCCGCCCAACGTGCCGTGCCGCCATGACGCTCCCTCCCCTGTCGGAATCTATTCCAAACTCTATGCGCCGACCGGGCGGGATATGCGTCTTTGGGAATCGTCTGCCCCCGCCGAAAAAGAGACCGGGAAGGGGCTCCCTTCCCAGTCTCTTGCACTTGCCCGCTTTGCGGGGCGTTATCCCAGCAGGCCCAGCATCGCCGCACACAGGGCCGTCCTGTCCCGGATGGAGGGGATGCGCACCCGCTCTTCCGTGGTGTGGATCTGTTCTGCGATGGCGGAGAGGGCGTCCACCGTGGGGACGCCGTAAGTGGAGAGATAGGCCCCGTCGGTGGCGGCGGGGTCCGCGATCTCCTCCGGCTCCCAACCCAGCAGCTCCGCCGCCTCTGCCGCCCGGAGATAGGCGCTGTGATTGGCGGCGTTCCGCTCCATGGCGGGGAACAGCGTCCGGTAGGTGACCTGCACCCGGCAGCCCTCCACCGTCACCTGGTCCGCCATGCTGTCCAGCCTGGCCTGGATCACTGGGAAGTCCGCGTTTTCCGGAATCCCGGCCACGCAGAACTCCCCCCGGGCCCCTCCGGCCACCACGCCGTTGGGCCGTCCGCCGGAGATGGGCGCCACATTGTAGTAGATGCCCTTCTCATAGTCGTTGAAGCTGTATAGCCGGATGATCTGGTGAGCCAGCTCCAGCACGGCGCTGCGGCCCTCCAGATACGCCTTACCCGCATGGGCCTCCCGCCCCGCCACGTCGACGGTTCCCAGAATCACCCCCCGGCGGGATGTGACAAACCGGGGACGTCCGTCCCGCTCCCGGCCGCCCTCGAACACCAGGGCCAGAGCCGCGTCCTGCGCCTCCCGGGCGTAGACCTTGCGGCCGGACCGGGAGCCGGTCTCCTCGTCACAGGTGAAAAGGTACGTCAGCTCCCAGGGGGGCAGCAGGCCCGCCTTTTTCAAAATCAGCGCCCCGAACAGGGAGATAAGGACGCCGCTCTTGCAGTCCCCGGCCCCCAGGCCGTGGGCCCACTCCCCTTCAATATGAAAGGGGTGCTTTTCCGCAAAGCCGGGGCCGAACACCGTGTCCAGGTGGGCGGCCAGCAGCACCTTTCCCCGGGGCTGTTCCGGCCGCACCCGGGCCACCAGATGGGTCCCCAGACCAGGCTCCCTCACCCGCTCTGTCCGGGCCCCCAGCTCGGAGAGCACCGGCTCCAGCAGCCCGGTCACGGCGGCGTTGCCCGCCTCATTGCCGGTGCCGCTGTCGATGGCGCAGATCTGTTCCAGCAGCGCCAGCTGGCGGGGCAGCATCTCCTCCGCCCCGGCCCGGACGATCCGGGCCAGTGTCTGTCTCTTGGCATCCTCCATCGGCCGTGCCTCACTCCGCCAGCAGGTCCACCATGACCTCCGCCGGATCGAAGGCGGCGTCGATCATGCCCACCTTCTGGAGCCAGTCGATGTTCTCCTCCCACACGGACACGTCCTGGGACAGGAAGGGCGCGTCGGCCGTCTCCATGATGGGCAGCAGCACATCAAAGCTTCGCCGTTCCACGGACTCCGTCAAGGGGAAGTTCTCCTCGTCCTGGTTGGCCAACAGGAGCCCCAACGCCTCCTCCGGGTCCGCCTGCATATCGGCAAAGCCCTTCTGACAGGCCCGCAGGAACCGAGTGTACTTGTCCCGGTTGGCCTCCAGCTGGTCCTCGCCGGTCACCAGCATCAGCGCGTAGTAGTTGGGTACGCCGTAGTCCATGACCTCCATGTAGTCCACGGCGAAGCCCTCCTCCTCCAGCGCAGGACCCTCGTGGTTGATGAAGCAGCCGAAGGTGGCGTCCACATTTCCGGTGGTCATGGCGCTCATCAGGTCAAAGCCCACGTCGATCAACTCCACGTCATCCAGCGTGGCGCCCACAGTCTCCAACATCTGGCCCACCGCCACCTCGCCGAAGCGGGTGCCGGAGTAGCCGATGGTCTTGCCGATCAGGTCCTCCGGGGTCTTGATGTTTTTCTCCGCCAGGGCACAGACGATGCTGATGGGCTGCTGGACCACAGCTCCCAGCACCTTCACCGGCACGTCCTCATTGGCCTTGGCGATGATGGTGTCCTCCTGATAGTAGAAGCCGATATCCGCCCGGCCCGCCGCCGTCATGGTCAGGGGATCGCTGGCGTTAGAGGGGAACAGGATATTCACCTGCAGGCCCTCCTCCGCAAAGTAGCCCTTCTCCTCCGCCTCGTAGAGGAAAGCATGGACGGCGTTGGGATACCAGTCCAGCACCACGTCGATGGTCTCCAGCTCTCCGTCGTCCTGCCCGTCCGCCGTGTCCCCGCTTCCGCCGGAGGAGCAGCCGGTGAGCAGCAGAAGCGCCGTCAGCAACAGCGCAAGGTTCTGTTTCATCATCGATCTTCCTTTCTTTATAAACTGGATCCAGGTGATTCCTGCGGGGCCCGCCCCGCAGGTTTCAGGACTCTCCCCTCCAGCGGACGAACCGCTTTTCCAGCAGGTTCACAATGGCCACCGCCAGGATGGCCGCCGCGGACAGCAGCACAATAGGGGCGAACACCCCGGCGCCGTCCAACTGGGTCATCATGCGGCGGGAGAAGTAGCCCAGGCCGCTCTTGGCCCCCAACCACTCGCCGATGGCCGCGCCGATGATGCTCATGGGCACCGCCATCTTGACGGCGGAGAAGAAGTATGGCAGGGCGCAGGGCACCTTGATCTTCAAAAAGATGTCCTTCTTCGTGGCACCGTAAGTCTCCAGCAGCTCCGCCATCTCCGTCTTGGCGGAGCGGAGCCCGTCGTACACTGTGATGGTGATGGGGAAAAAGGTGATGAGCACTGTCACCAGCACCTTGCTCCAGATGCCGTAGCCGAACCACAGCACAAAGAGCGGTGCGATGGCGGTGGTGGGAATGGTCTGGGACACCACCACGATGGGATAGATCATCTTGCGGACCAGGTCGCTCTCGTCCATCACCACCGCCAGGGCCAGGCCCAGCACCAGAGAGATCCCCAGGCCGATGGCCGTCACCAGCATGGTGGCGGGCAGATGAACGGTGAAGAGGACATCCCGCAGCTCCCACAGCTTCGCCAGGATCTGGGTGGGAGACGGCAGGATATAGGCCGCGTCTAATCCCATGGCCCCCGCCTGCCAGAGAATCAACAGGGCGAAGAGAAAAATCATGGCAGGTAGATTTGCTTTACAGGTCTTTTTCATGGGGTCACCTGCTTTCGCAGAAGGTCGATGAGATGCTCCTTCAGCTCCACCATCTCCGGCAGTTTGAGGCAGGAGCGGTCCCGCGGGAAGGACGCGGGGACCGGAATCTCCGCCAGCTCCCGGATGGGGGTGCGCTCCACCACCAGCACGCTGGAGGAGAGGAACAGCGCCTCCTCCACGTCGTGGGTGATGAAGAGGATGGTCCTCTTGTGCCGCTGCCACTGGTCCAGCAGCCACTCCTGCATGGAGATCCGGGTGAGGAAGTCCAGGGCGGAGAAGGGCTCGTCCAGCAGCAGCAGGTCGCAGCCCGTCAGCATGGTGCGGGCAAAGGCCGCCCGCTGCGGCATCCCGCCAGAGAGCTCGTCCGGCATCTTGCTGCCGCAGCCGGCAAGTCCCACGTCGGCCAGCGCCGCCTCCGCCCGGTCCCGGCGCTCCGCACGGGTCAGCTCCCCCTGGATCTCCAAGGGCAGCGCCACATTTTCTCCCACGGTTCGCCAGGGGAACAGCAGGTCCTTCTGGGGCATATAGCCGCAGTAGTGCTTGCGTCCCACAATGGACTTCCCCTCCACCAGAATGGTCCCCGCCTTGGGCTTTAGGAGTCCGTTGGTCATGCGGAAGATGGTGCTCTTTCCGCAGCCGCTGATGCCGATGATGCAGTGGAAGGAGCCGGGTTCCACGGCAAAGCTCAGGTGGTCGATGATATCGAAGTCCTCGCTGGGGTACTGATAGGAGACGTTCTGAAATTCCAGCATGGTCATCGCTCCAGCGTCCAGGCCATCTCCCAGAAGCCCAGCTCATACCGGCTGCAGTTGACGAAGATCTCCTCCAGCCGCTGGTATTCCGCCTCCGTGCAGCTCTCCGCCAGGGTGTCCATCAGCTCCACCAGCGCGTCGTTGGTTTTCTGGTAGTCCTCCCCCGCGTAGCTGCGGATCCACTCGCCGTAGAAGGGGTGGTCCGCCGCGCCGGGGATGGCCGCCAAGCGCGTGCCGATCTCCGCATAGCTCCAGGAGCAGGAGAGGATGGCGGCGATGATCTCCGCCGGCCCGCCCGCAGCGGCACAGGAGAGCATGTAGTGGGTATAGGACAAATTGGAGAGGGCCGGCTGGACAGAAAACACCTGCTCCTCCGTGATGCCCAACCGAGCCATGTAGGCCCGGTGGACCTTCATCTCCCCGCCCAGAATCGCGTCCACATTGGCGGAGAAGGTCCGCATCAGGCCGGGATCCCGGGCCTTCACCACACCGTAGGCGAACACCCGGGCGTAGTCGAACAGGTACAGATAGTCCTGCAGCAGGAACCACTGGAACTTCTCCAGGTCCAGACTGCCGTCTCCAATCCCCCGGACAAAGGGATGGTCATGGCACTGCTCCCAGATGGGATGGGCGGCCTCGTACAGCCGCTGTGTCGTTCTCATTCGTATTCCTCCTATCCAATGGCCGGTCCGCCCCCATGCAAAAAGGCGGGGTCCCCTTTGGGACACCCCGCCTTCGCTCCAATCCTATCTCTTCCGTGCGGAAGAGACTCCGCACGAATAGCTTGTGCTGCGTCCCTACGTTGGCATTACCCACATCAGGTCAGGTCGAGGGACCGGCCCCTCATCTCAGCCTCCTCGCGGAAGCTCCCTTGCACGTTTTATTATAAAAGCCCGTCTTCTTTTTGTCAATAAATTTTTCCCGGTTTTCGGTAAAAATCCCGCATTTACACCAGATGCCGCTCGATCTCCTGCCGGGTGGGCAGGGAGGGGATCGCCCCTCTGCCCTGAACACAGAGCCATCCGCTGACGTTGCCGTACTCCAGCGCCTCCTGCACCAGCGGCTCCGTCAGCTGCTCCGCCTGGGTGACACCCCGGAATCGCATCTGAGACAGCATTCCGCCCCAGAAGGCGTCTCCGGCGCCGGTTGCATCCGCGCAGTGGGCCCGCCGACCCGGGACAGCGAGGCGCCGCCCCCGGAAATATCCTCTGGCACCCTGACCGCCCAGGGTCAGCACCACCAGCGTCAATCCGTACCGCTCCATAAGGGCGGGCAGCTCCGCCTCGCCCCCCAGCATATCGGCCTCCTCCTCCGAGATCTTCAGCAGATCCACGTCCGGCAGGATCTCCCGCACCTTTGCGGCGCAGGCCTCCTGACTGCCGTTCCACATCATGTCCCGGTAATTCACATCAAAGCTCACCAGCCTGCCCATCTCCCGACCCAGGTGCAGGGCCTTGGCCGTGGCCTCTGCCGCTGGGGAGGCGGAGAGAGAACACGACCCGGCGTGGACGATCACCGTGTCCCGGATGTCCGCCTCCCGTACGTCCTCCTCCCGAAGGAACATATCCGCTCCAGGCTTGCGGACAAAGGTGAAGCTCCGCTCCCCTTCCTCCGTCAAAGAGACAAACGCCATGGTGGTGACCGCCTCCCGGCAGGGCTCCCGCCGGATACAGCGCACCCTGTTTTCCCGGAGGGTACCCAGCAGGTACCGCCCGAAGTCGTCATCCCCCACAGAGCAGCACATGGCCGCCTCCAACCCGTTCCGGGCGGCGGCGATGGCCACATTTGCAGGGGCGCCCCCGGCGTTTCGAATATAGCTTCCGGGCTCACTGCCCGGCAAAAAGTCAACTAGCATCTCGCCAACGCTGTAAAGGTCCACCAGTGGTCCTCCTTGTCTGAGGTGGTTTTGCAATCATTCGCATCGATTATTAAACCATTTCCAGCGTTCAATGTCAATCGTTTAGCTGATGTTTTTATAGGAGAAAAATGTACTTTTTGTGGGATTTCCGATATTGCGGCAAGCCGCCCCGGGAAATCACCCGTTTTGAAGAGGTAGCTCCCCCGAGAAGATCCGGGCGATCCCGCCGCAGGCCGCCCCCAGAAGCACTCCCTCCCCCAGGAAGCGCGGCTTTCTCACCAGGACTCTGCCGCCCCCATCCGCTGGGCGCAGGCGGGCGATGGCGGATTCCAGATCCGCCACGTGCCGGTCGGTCCAGCAGAGTCCGTCGCCGCCCAGCAACACCAGTTCGCTGTTCAGCAGATTCAGGGCGCTGGCGATCCCCGCAGCCAGAAAGTCCACGGTCTCCCGGAACACCCGGTCTACTTCCCCGCTGCCGGTTATCCGGCAGAAATCGGCGTAGGAAGCCTCCAGTCCCGTTCGATGATACAGTTTTTTCAGCACCTCCGGCGAACGAACGTACAGCTCCAGGCAGCCACGGCCGCCGCACCGGCAGGGACGGCCACCGGCGCAGATGGTGACATGGCCCAGCCCCAGGGGCCGTCCTCCCCGGCCCCTGCACAGTTGCCCGCCGCTGAGGACCGCGCTGCCCACCCGGTCCCCCAGGCTGACAAACAGCACGTCCCGGCAGTTCCGGGCCCTGCCGAACAGGCTCTCCACCAGCAGAGCACTCTGGCAGGTGTCCTCCAGGAATACCGGGAGGCCGTACCGCTCCCGGACTGCCGGACGCACGGATTCCGAGGGACACATCTGCTCCCCGCCGGGCCGCCAGGGCAGGTCCGCCGCCAAGCCGATGGCCCGTACACCAGCCATCCCGGACAGCATCTTGTCCAACAGCCTGAGAGCGGTCTCCCGCCGCACCGCCTCCGGAGCGTCCTTCGGCAGGTCCGTGCCAGCCCGCCGGAATACCCGGAGGTCCAGCCCGCACAGAACACTCTCACAACGGCCCGGGAGGAACGCCACGCCCGCTGCCTTCGGCGCTTCGGGTGAGAGCCGGAGGCGCACGGGGTTCCGCCCCGGCTCCTCGCTGCACACCACCTCGCTCTCTCGCAGGACATCCCCGTCGATCATCTCACCCACGATATTGGAGATGGTCATTTTGCTCAAGCCCGTTCTCACCACCAGATCCCGCCGGGTCCGGCATGCGCCGGTGGCAACCATGCGCAGGACCAATCCGCGGTTGTCCCGCCGGTTGTCTCCGCTGTTTTTTCCCGCTTTCTCCAGCATGACCTGTCCTTTCCCGCGATGCCTGTCAAACCTCCCGTGCCGGAGTTGGCCTCCGGCATTCTACATTTGTTTACTATATGACGCTCCCAGAGGCCCGTCAAGAAAAACCGCTCCCCCACCCGGAGGAGCGGTATAGGACATCATCTAAATTCTGTCCCATATCACCGTCCCAGCAGGGCAGCCCCGCCCAGCAGCACCCCATAGACTACCGGCTGGTGGAGCATATATACCGGCAGGGACTGCCTGCCCAAGGCACACAGGGGCGGACACCGGAGCGCGTCCGGATCCAGCCGCTCCATCGGCCCGGCCAGCAGGCGGCGGAGAAAATGCCCCGCCAGGAACAGGAACAGCCAGGGCAGCAGGGAGAAATAATCCGTGGAGAAAAAGTCCGGCGGCGGAAATCCTATGTACGCCGTCAGCAGATTACGGTAAAGTCCCTCCGGCACCGTTCCCAGCGTCCAGTCCTCAAATCCCAGCGTCCCCTGGTTCACGTTCCGCAGCAGGGTGAACAGGGCCGCGCTGGCGGCGAGGCCCACCCCCACAGGTACGTGCCGCAGCAGTTTTTCCAGTGGGACCATCAGCAACATGCAGGAGCCGATCAGCGTCAGCACGCCGAACCAGATCTGCTCCTCCGGCATGAAGAGCACCGTCACCAGCGTCACCACCCAGCCGCAGCCGAACACCGTCAGTCCCCTCCGGAGGGGCCGCCGCCCCAGGCTGAAGCAGAATCCGGAGAGGAGGATAAAGGTCCAGCAGATGCTCTGCTGCCAGATGTACGCGCCGGTGCCCCGGTACCAATCCCAGTCCGCGTGGAACAGATACACCAAGTCCCAGCAGGCGTGATAGGCGATCATGCTCACCAGCGTCAGGCCCCGCAGGGCATCCAGGGAGGCGATCCGCCTTCTGGGCCGGACCAGTGTCCGAGTCCCGCTGTCTGCTGCCATCTTCCGCTCCTCCTCTCCGGCGACCGGCGGAACCGGTCGTCTATCTCACTCCGGGGTCAGCCCCGGTGCTCCCGCCGGTACTCCGTGGGGAGCTGTCCCGTCACATCCTTGAATGCCCGGGTGAATTTCCCCTGGCTCTCGTAGCCCACGGCGGCCGCGATGGCGGCGATGCTCCCGCCGCTCTCCCGCAGCAGCTCCATGGCCCTGCGCACCCGGTACTCCTTCATATAGGTGGCGATGGGCAGGCCGTACACCGCCTTGAACACCTCCTTCAAGGTGGAGGTGTTCAGCAGATACCTGTGGGAGAGCTCCTCAATGGTGTACCGCCGGTCCAGGTGCTCGGTCAGCAATGCGTGGATCTCCTGGATACGCGCCGTCTGCTGGGAGCCGTACCGGGTCAGCTCCCGCCCGCCGGACTCCAGCCCCTCCAAATACAGCAGTAGCTCCTGGAGCTTCAGCCGGAGATAGGGCAGCCGCCGCATCTCCGGCTGCCGGTACAGGGGCCGGAAGATCTCCTCCAGCTCCGGTCCCGCCGGAAGGGCGAAGGTCCCGCCTCCGCAGAATTTTTCCGCCAGCCTCTCGGCCTGGAAGTCCGCCTCCGCCAAGATGGGGGGCGGCGACTCCGCCAGATGGGTCAAATCCACGCAGATCATCAGCCCCGCGTACATCTCCGCCGGGAAGTGCATCACAGAATCCGCGCAGCAGTCCGCACTGTGGAGGGACAGATCGCCCTCCCCCAGATAGACCGACATGCCGTCCCGCAGGTCCCAGCCCACCCGGCCCAGGCGGCAGTGGTTGATCTCCAGCGTGGACCGGGCCGCCTCGTGCCGGAAGGCGGCATAGGTGCCCAGGACCGTGTTGAAGGACGCCTCCACCCCCGGAAAGACCGGGTAGACCTCCATCCGTCCCCGTCCATCCGTCTCTCCCTGAAATGTCCCGGTGAACAAAACCCCAGGTTCGGCCGCAGGGCGCCCCACGATCTCCATAGTCCCCTGCGGCAGCTCCGCCAGAGCCATCCGCAGGCAATCCGCTTGCTTCATTCCGCCGCTCCTTCCCACCTCACGCCGAGGGGCAGGCAATCTCCACCATCGCCTCAATCATGTGGTGCAGCAGCTGGGCCCGCTCCGTCTCGGCAGCCTTATAGTAGACCTCTTTCCCGTCCCGCCGGCTGACGATCAGGCCGCCGGCCTTCAGCTGCTTCAGGTGGTGGGACACCGCCGGGGAGCTCATCTCCACCATGGAGGAGAGGCTGATGACGCACTCTTCACAGTGGCACAGCAGCCAAAAAATCCGGATGCGGCTGCCGTCCCCCAGCTGTTTGAAGATGTCAGCCACTGTCTGGAAATCGTCCACGCTGGGCATCTGTTCCAGCTCCCGCTCCATGGACTGTCCATGGTCGTGGGGCAGCTTCTTTTCTTCCATCGGTCGTCCCTCCTTCTGGTTTTGTATTCTACCACACCCCGCGCCATTCTGGAAGAGCGAAAATATGCCGCCCCGCATTGGCCCAATCGGAAGGAGTTTTTGCCCAATCGGAAGATTCTCTCCCTCCCCCGTTGACTTGGGGGGCCGCCCCGTGTATGATAAGACCATAGATTAAATAATTGCTTAATCGTTTTGCTCAATTTCTGAAGGGAGACGTTCATATGAAAAAAACCTATAAGATCGATGTGGACTGCGCCAATTGCGCCAACAAGATGGAGGAGGCCGCCCAGAAGACCGAAGGCGTCCAGAGCGCTACCGTGAACTTCATGGCGCTGAAGATGATCGTGGAATTCGCGGAGGGGAAGGACCCCAAGGCCGTGATGGAGCAGGTCCGCAGAAACTGCAAAAAGGTGGAGGACGACTGCGAAATCTACCTGTAAGCGCGTTTTTCAGGAAAGCACCCCCTCCGGAGGCGGGGTGTTTTCTTTCCCAAAACAATTAAACGTTTATTGAATTATCAGCCGCACGGAGCGGCTCAGATCGGAAGTGAACCTCATGAATAAAAAGCAGAAAATCATGCTGATCCGCATTCTGACAGCGGCGGCCCTGCTGGCTGTCCTGCATGTTCTCCCCGTCACAGGCTGGATGCGATTTGGGCTGTACCTGATCCCCTATCTGATCGCAGGTTACGACATCCTGCGAAAGGCCCTGAAGGGCATCCAAAACCGCCAGGTGTTCGACGAGAACTTCCTGATGGCCGTGGCCACTGTGGGCGCCATTGCCCTGGCCCTGTACGAGCGGAGCGGGGATTACACCGAGGCCATCGCCGTCATGCTGTTCTATCAGATCGGCGAGTGGTTCCAGAGCTATGCAGTAGGCCGGAGCCGCCGGAACATCAGTGAGCTGATGGACATCCGCCCGGACTACGCCAACGTGGAACAGGACGGGAAGCTGGAGCAGGTAGACCCGGACGAGGTGTCCATCGGCACCGTTATTGTGGTCCAGCCCGGCGAGAAGGTTCCTATCGACGGCACTGTGGTGGAGGGCGCCTCCACCCTGAATACCGCCGCCCTCACCGGCGAGTCCCTGCCCCGGGAGGTCCGGGAGGGGGACGAGATCATCAGCGGCTGCGTCAACATGACCGGGCTGCTGAAAATCCGTACCACCCGGGAATTCGGCGAGTCCACGGTGTCCAAGATCCTGGACCTGGTGGAGAACGCCTCCTCCCGCAAGTCTCGGTCGGAGGACTTCATCTCCCGGTTCGCCCGGGTGTATACCCCCGCCGTGTGTTTCGCCGCCCTGGCCCTGGCCATCCTGGTCCCTCTGGCCCGGACGCTCCTTCTGGGCCTGCCCGCCGGCTGGAGCGTCTGGGTCTACCGGGCCCTCACCTTCCTGGTGGCCAGCTGTCCCTGCGCTCTGGTCATCAGCATCCCTCTCAGCTTCTTTGCCGGCATCGGCGGGGCCAGCAACGCCGGCGTGCTGGTGAAGGGCTCTAACTATCTGGAGACTCTGTCCCAAACCAAAACGGTGGTCTTTGACAAGACCGGCACTCTGACCCAGGGCGTGTTTGAGGTCAACGGCATCCACCATCATGAGATGGAGAACGAGAAGCTGGTGGAGTACGCCGCTCTGGCGGAGAGCGCTTCCAGCCACCCCATCAGCAAAAGCCTGCAGCGGGCCTATGGCCGGGAGATCGACCGCAGCCGGGTCGCGGACATTCGGGAGATCAGCGGAAATGGCGTCACCGCCAAGGTGGACGGCGTGGAGGTAGCCGCCGGCAACGACAAGCTGATGGACCGGCTGGGCGTGCCGTACATCCCCTGTCACAGCGTAGGCACCATCATCCACATGGCCGTCGGCGGGAAGTATGCCGGACATATCGTCATCTCCGACGTGGTGAAGCCCCACGCCCGGGAGGCTGTCCAGGCGCTGCGGTCCGCCGGTGTTCATAGGACCGTCATGCTCACCGGCGACGCCAAGCCGGTGGCAGACCAGGTGGCCCAGTCCCTGGGCATCGATCAGGTTTGCGCCGAGTTGCTCCCCGCCGGAAAGGTGGAAAAGGTGGAAGAACTGCTGCTGGACAACTCTGAGCGGGGAAAGCTGGCCTTCGTGGGGGACGGCATCAACGACGCCCCGGTCCTCAGCCGGGCGGATATCGGTATTGCCATGGGCGCCATGGGCTCCGATGCCGCCATCGAGGCCGCCGACGTGGTCCTGATGGATGACGATCCCGCCAAAATCGCAAAGGCCA
>ENA-OPCA01002216-OPCA01002216.1-human-gut-metagenome-genome-assembly--contig:-NODE-2216-length-12648-cov-2.605892_pt1 | contig 12648 bp, 5 predicted proteins | sample MGYA00241076_ERZ501468 | MGnify/ENA primary metagenome ERZ501468 (study PRJEB25962, sample SAMEA2042633) | human gut metagenome | biome: human gut; feature: human-associated habitat; material: faeces... | reverse complement strand
CCCAAGACCCTCCGGCAGCGGCAGGAGACCATCCAGGCCTTGTGCGCGCGGCCGGATATGGCCCACGCCATCCGGACGCTGTCGCCCGCCGGCATGAGCCGCAACAAGCAGCTGGCAGCAAAGCTGGTGCGGGGGGGCCGCTTCTGGCTGCTCTCCCAGCTGTACCGGATCAAAAACCGCATCTGAAGAAACGAGGTTTCCCTGCATGAGCATTCTCCGCGAAAGCTATCTGTATCACCTCTGGGCGGTGCTGTGCACCGTCTACTATGACAGCGCCGTCCACCGCTGCCTGGTGCGCATGGGCGCCTGGTGCAACCGCCAGATCGACGAGAGCCGTGTTCTCCGGGTCCTGTGTCGGGAGGGCGTTGCGGCCCGGGCCTGGGAGGAGAGCATCCTCTGCCGGCTGCTGACGGGCCTCATCAACCTGCCTGCCTGGCTGCTCCACAAGCTGTACCTTGCCCTGCGGGCTACGTTTGATGACAGCGTTTTCTCCCGTCTGGCCTTTGAGATGGGACATGAGACCGCCGTCGCCCAATCCTGGCTCATCATGCTATTGTGGGTGATTCCCTTCTCGCATTGGAACAACGCATATAGTATGCTGGGCTTTGCCGCCCTGCTGGTGCTGTTCTATGCCGGGGCCATGTCCCGGCGGGACTTCCGGCTGGACGTGAAGCACATCGGGTTCTATCCGGTGGTGCTGTTCGGAGCCATGTTCCTGGCGGTGCTGTTCTCCTATGAGCCCTCCGCCTCCTTCCGCTTCCTGCTCTACCATATCTCCGCAGCGCTGTGCGTGCTGGTGACGGTCAGCGCTGTCCGGGGCACAGAGGATTTGAAGCGGCTGGCCGCCGGCGGTGGGGTCTGTGTGCTGGTGTCCTCGCTGTACGGTGTGTACCAACGGATCCAGGGCGTGGAGGTCAACGAGTCCTATGTGGACCTGGAGGTCAACGCCGGTATGCCCGGCCGGGTGGAGTCCTATTTCGACAACCCCAACACCTTTGCAGAGGTGCTGATCCTCCTGCTGCCCCTGGTACTGGCGCTGATCCTCTGCTCCAAGCGGGGCATCTCCCGCGTGACGGCCTGCGGCGTGTTTGCCGTGGGTGTGCTGGCTCTGGGCATGACCTACTCCCGGGCCAGCTGGGTTGGCATGGCCTGTGCCATGGTGGTGCTGGTGTTTTTGTGGAAGCCCAAGCTGATCCCCGCCTTCGCGGTGCTGTGCGTGGTGATGGTCCCTTTCCTGCCGGACACCATCTGGCACCGGGTCCTGACGATCTTCAATCCGGCGGATACCTCCACTGCCAGCCGCATCCCCTTGTATCAGGCGGCACTGGAGGTCATCCGGACGTCTCCCGTCTCCGGCGCGGGTCTGGGCACCGCCGCCGTGCAGGACTACATCAGCGACTTCAACCTCTACCACGCAGAAGCGCCCTTCGTTCACGCCCACAACTTCTACCTGCAGGTATGGATCGAGGCGGGACTGCTGGGGTTTCTGGGCTTTGTGGGCTCCATGCTGTGGAACATCAAAAAGGCGGCCCGCACGGTCCGGCACTGCGCCCCCTCTGCCGCCCGCACCATCACCTGTGCCGGAGCGGCGGCTCTGTGCGGCGCCATGGTGTGCGGTCTGGCGGATTACCTGTGGAACTATCCCCGGGTGATGTGCATTTTCTGGTTCGTGTTCGCGCTGACCATCGCGGGGATCAAGGTCTGCCGCCGGGAGACGGAGGCGGCCTGATGGAGGAGAGAAACTGCCCGATGGAAGATCCATTCGCATTTTTGACCCTGAACTTTCTGAAGAAGTCGGAGATTTTTCCCGGCTCCCTCGGCACCTTCCGCTACCGCTTCCAGCGGACGGGAAAGGTGAACGATGGCACCGTCCAGGCCTGGGTCTATGAGAACATCTGCTTTGAAAAGGCCCAGCACATTGAGACGGAGACCTTCCCCTGGACAGAGGAGGGCATGGCATCCCTGCGCTCCTGGCTGAACGAGCGCCTGCGGGAACGGGGAAGCGAGCTCTACCGGGTCTGGGGAGGCCGATAAAAAACAACAGCATACTGTAAGGCAGCCCGCGGAGGGATTCTCCGCGGGCAATTCGGAACTTTTTTGGAAAGCATCTCCATAGGCGGAACATATCCGACGCCATTTTGGGTATGCTTACAAAAAATACCCGCGTCTGTGCGGGCGGATTTGGGAGGAGTCAAGATGGAAGAAATCACGCTCACAGGACAGTCTATCTCCGCGTTCCGGGAATTTCTGGTGGAAAACGAGAAAGCCCGTGCCACAGTGGAAAAATACGTGCAGGAGGCGGAACAGCTGCGACTGGCTCTGTGCGGCGCCCCGGTGACCAAGGCGGGTGTTCTGGCATACCGGGAGCGCCTGCAGCAGCAGTACAGGGCTCTGACGGTCAACAACAAGCTCTCTGCTGTGAACGCGTATCTGCGGTTCTGTGGAGCGGAGCACTGCGAGGTGAAGTTGCTGAAGGTTCAGCGGCGGGCGTTTCGGGAGGAGCAGCGGGACCTGACGGAGTCGGAGTACCGCCGGCTGCTCTCTATTGCCAAGGGGCGCAAGAACCAGCGGCTGTACCACGTGATGCTGACGATCTGCGCCACCGGTATCCGGGTGAGCGAACTGCGCTTCATCACGGCGGAGGCCCTGCGTGCTGGCCGGACGGAGATCCGGCTGAAGGGAAAGTGCCGGCCCGTCCTGCTGCCGCAGGAACTGGCGGAACGCCTGCGGCGGTATGCCAGGGCGCAGGATATCCAGGAGGGGCCCCTGTTCCGCACCCGCACCGGGCGGCCCCTGGACCGCAGCAACATCTGGCATGAAATGAAAACCCTCTGCCGGGAGGCCGGCGTGATGCCGGAAAAGGTATTCCCGCACAATCTGCGGCACCTGTTCGCCAAGTGCTTTTATGAACAGGAGAAGGATCTGGCGCATCTGGCGGACCTTCTGGGCCATTCCTCCATTGAGACAACCCGGATTTATGTGGCAGTGAGCGCCAGGGCCCATGAACAGATTCTGGAAAAAATGCGGCTGATCGTTTAACAACAAAACAATGATTCTGTTGTAAATCGACAAAGCTCTCTCCACTACATACATTGGAATATAGTTAGTATAAAACAAAAAAACTACAAAAGCAACGTCCTTTTTTTGCGGTTTGGATTTTTTGAGGATTCCAATTTTGCGGCCCAAAAGGGAAAGGTGCCGTTTCGGCCAAAACCGACTCTTCGTGCTCTGGCACCGTATTTCCAGCTGATGACAGGTTTACAACAGAATCATTGTTCTGTTGTAAATCGGAAAGAGATGGATACGGAGGAGATATTTGGAAAGCATTCAGACAGTGAAAGCGGCTTTGGAGAGGAGAGAATGCCCAATGCGTGAGGCGATGGAAACGGCACTACAGGACAGGACCGCGGCGCCGGCGGAGCTGACAGTTACCTGGGAAGAAGTCTGCCGGTATCTGGACAGCTTGGCGGCCCGGGGCCGCCGGCGGGAGACGATCCAGGTCTACCGCCCCAAGCTGGAGGCGTTTTACCACTTTCTTCCGGAGGACAAGCGGGTGGCTGCAGACACACTGGAGCTCTGGCGCGCCGCCTTGCTGCGGGAAGGCTACTCGCCCGGTACAGCCAACACCCATGTGTCCGCCGCCAATGGGCTGCTGGCCTATCTGGGGCGGCGGGATCTGCAGCTGATCGGCCAGCTGGACACCGAAGGGGAGATCCAGCCGGAGTTGAGCCGGACTGAGTATCTGCGCCTGCTGGCCACAGCCCGGAATCTGGGCCGGGAGCGTACGTATCTGATGGTGAAGGTCTTTGCCCTGACAGGGATCCGCGTAAGTGAGCTGAACCGGGTGACGGTCCGGGCGGTGGAGGAGGGACGTGTTCTGACCGCCTGTGACGGCAGAGCGCAGTACGTCCTGATTCCTGCCTGTCTGCGGAAGGAGTTGACAGTCTATCTCCGGCGGGTGGGGATCACTGCGGGGCCGGTATTCGTCACCCGAAGCGGCCGCCCCATGCGGAGGACCCAGGTGAGCGGAGAGATCCGGACTCTGTGCAGGGATGCCCGGGTGGATGGGGACAAGAGCAACCCCCGCTGTCTGCGCAGGCTGTATCAGGTCACGCAGGAACGCATTCGGGACAGTGTACAGATACTGGCCGAGCAGGCCCACGAGCGGATGCTGGAAGAGGAGCAGCTGACTGTGGGCTGGGAGCAGGGCAGCTGAGTCCTGCCCAGCCGACGCAGCAGGGGCGTGGACGATAGGGACGCACTGGATATGTGTGTGAACAATTTTTCAATGAGGTGAGGGGTTATGCTGTATCGAGGCAAGAGAGTCCGGGAGCGGGGGCGGCTCCCAAAGGGAAAGTTTCCGAAGAAGGGAGGCCGGCGGCTGGTCAGCGGGCTGCTGGCACTGGTACTGTGTCTGACCCTGGTGCCTGTGATTTACGCAGATACGGTGGTGACGGTGACAAGCTGGTATGCCGCCGGGGCATTTGAAGAGAACACGCTCTACTGGGTGGATAACAACAATGAGGACGGAGTGCGTCCCGGGGCGAATACGTATCAGCCGTCGCTGTGGTTCCGGATCGACAACGGGGAATGGATTGAGCTGAAAGGCGGGGAGGACTCGACGCTCTCCGGGGTGGGCCTGTCCGCTATGCCGAAAATGACGGTGGCCGACAACGGGAACAACACCTATACGGTCTCCGTCCCGACCGGCGTGTTGCCGGAAGCGATCGAAACCACAACATCCGATGGCTACGGCGGGGAGACCTCAACAGAATCCCGTGTAGAGTGGATCATGGGACCGTCCGAAGGGGTTGACGGCTACAGCCCGGTAGAGGTCAACAACGGCAATGTGTCGGAATATCCCTCCGCCGGGGACAACTACGGCTGGTACTATGTGCTGGAGGACGAATTCAACTTCCGCGTTCAGCTCCGCTGGGGTAATCTGGGCGGCGCGGAAGGCATCGCAGAAGCCATTTACAACAGCTTTGACTTCGTGGTGGACACCAACTATACAGCAAGCTCCCTCCGCCGGCTGCTGGCAGAGATGAAGGATCAGATGAAGATAGAAGAGGACCCTGATGGAGACCCGGACAACCCCACCAGCGGCACCGTCACCGTCAGCGGTCTGTGGAAGTACAACCTGGACGGCAGCCGGATCAACTACTCGGTAGAGGAGACCAGGGAGGGAGACGGAAAAGGCGACGGCCGGCTGGACGCCGCCGACGGCATCGCGGCGGGTGCCCTGCCCGAGGGCGACTACTTCCAGATCTCCTACGACAACTCCAGCACGCCCAACGTGGGCACAGAGGTGGGGAAGCTCTATGACGGCGGCAGCCTGTACCTGACGCTCACGGGCGTAAAGGATTATCAGGCCTCCAAAGTCTGGGAGGACGCGGCGGATCCGGATCACCGCCCGGCAGGTGAACTCCAGCTGTGGCGTTACCGAGCCGGGCAGAGCTACACAACGGCCGCGCCCGTCCGGGATGATGGGGGCAGCATTCTGACGGTCCCGCTCAACGGGCAGGAGAAACAGGACATTCAGTTTGCAGAGCTGCCCAAGTATGACTCGGAGGGCTACGAGTATATCTATGTGGTCCGAGAGTATCTCACTGGTGAGCATGCGGGGGACTACACCCAGGTATTCGGCGCGGTGGGGGAAGACGGCGGCGTGACGGACATCATCTGGGCGCTGGACGAGGATTCCGGTACGCTGAAAAAACTGACCAGCGAGGATGCAGACTTTGCACGGGAGACGAACAATACATACCTCTACAACGGGGGAACCCTTTCCAACAAGCTCTCCGGCACGGTGACGGTTAATGCGACCAAGATCTGGAAAGCAGCGGCTTTCCAGTCGGCGCTGGAGGATGTCCGGGTGGAGCTGATGCTCCAGGCCCGGCCGGTGGGCAGTGAGGACCCCTGGGAAGACACGGAGATCACCGAGACGCTGGGAACGGAGAAAACGGGAAAATTTACGGCGGAGAACCTGGGCGGCCTGTCCGTCAGCGCCAGCGCGCCCAAATACGATAACCAGGGCCGGGAGCTGGAGTACCGCTGGGTGGAGTCGGCGGTTTACCAGGGCGAGAATAAAACAAATCTTCTGGACAACAACTCGTTTACCCTGTCCGGCGGCGGCAGCCGGGGAGATGCAAAGTACCGTGTGACCGATGTGGAGAACGGCAACACCACCGAGATCACCAATGCCGTCAGCAACCAGATAGATTATACGGTGGAAAAGAAGTGGAAAAGCGGCGCCCAGGAGGGGCCGGTGACCTTCGCCCTGTACCGTACCATCGGCGAACAGTCTCTGACAGAAACATGCAAGGTTCTTACCTTTACAATGGATGCAGGTGGGACCGTCAATGTTGATTTCACGAAGGAAAACGCATTCATAGATGCGATCGACGGTGAAATTTCCATTCAGGTTTCTGAGGCCTGGAAAGCCCTGCTCCAGAACCTCCCAGAGTATGACGAAGAGGGGCGCCGGTATGAATACCTGATCCTGGAGGAGAACGGGAACCCCACCTATGAAACCTCCATCGACAGCAGCACCGGAGACTATACGACCATCGTCACCAACGGCCCGGGAGGAAGCCATCGGATCCTGGTCCAGAAGAACTGGGTGGACGACAGCGACGCCGCCCACCGGGAGCCAGTGGAAGTGACGGTGTATAGCAAAGAAGGAGATCAGGCGATTACCTTCGTCACGCTGGGCGAATCCCAGGAGGACGGAGATCCCATCTGGTACGCATGGGCCGGCATTGGAGAACTTACGCCGGACCAGGTCTACATCCGGGAGACCAAAATCGGAGCGACTGCGGTTCTTGGAACCGAAGGCGCCCCGACCGAGGGAGAGATCAACGCTCCCGGAATCACCCGCGACACTGTCCCCGGCAAAAACCATGCCTATGAAGCTACATACGACCGCGAGGAGATCGCGGGTGAGACGGTCTGCACCGTCACCAACCGCCGGCTGGGCAATGTGGACCTGACCGTCACCAAGGACTGGCGGGACGGCGGCGGAGACGGCGTGGGGGAACTCCAGGCAGCCCTGGAGAACACCTCCGGCCTCACTCTGGCCGTGAAGCTGAAGATCGCCGCCAGCGATGATACGGAAGGACAATTTAAAATCTATCAGAAAGATGGATTTGGCTATGTGAACCTGGGCGGCGGGGATGTACAGATTCAAGACAGAAGCGAAAGACGGGTTTCCTCTATTCAGCCGATTCTCACGGCAGATACGAAGTCCAACTCCCTTGACTTCTGGAACCTTCCCAAGTACGACACCAACGGCACAGTGGTGCGCTATACCGTGGAGGAGGTCTGGCTGGACGGCGGCAATGAGATCACGCTGGATCAGCTGCGGACCATTTCTCCGGAGGTCTATGCCCTGTGGAATACATACACAAGCTCTGTAAAGGAAGAATCCTATACGGCAAATGACGGTGAAAACAAGAATGACGAGCAGAAGATCACCCTCACCAACAAACGCACCGGCGTAACGGACGCTGTCTGGTACAAGCAGTGGTACGACATCTATATGTATGGCTCCGGCAGTCGTCCGGACATCTATCTGGACATTTACCGGACTGTGCATACCTCTGCTGCTGAGGACGGGATCGAAACCGAACTGATCTATCCCAGCTACCGCTGGACAAACGAGGGCCTGCTCCCGCCGGAGACGGAGGCGCCGTCCGAGGGAGCAGGCGATCCCGCGGGTGCGGAGCCCGGCACCGCCTCCGGGGATAACGGATCTGCGGACCGGCAGTATTTCTGGCGGGCCGAGCTGGAGAACTTGCCCAAGTATGACGACTGGGGTTACAAGATCACTTACTCCGCGGTGGAGCGCACCAGTGTAAACGCCTCCGACTTTGACTACGCCATTGCGGAGTACTGGACGGGTGAAACTTGTCTGGGCACGCGTGACGAAGCTGACCCGGGGATGGAGGCGGCTTACGAAGCGCAGACCACGAACCTGGACGGCGTCAACCCACCAGTGTCTCAGGATGCCAGCAGTTCTTACGCCAAATATGCCCTGAACGCAAATGGTACCTTCGTCAACCGCCTGAATAAGCCGGTCGCCATTGAGGGACGGAAGCTGTGGACCAACCTGCCCGCTGGCTATCCGGCGGTGGACCTGCCCAACGTCGCCTTCGCACTGTACCGGCGGGTGCAGGGCAGCGGGGAGGCGTTTGACTTTGGCGGAGCCCCCATCGCGACCCTGACTGTTCAGGACTGGTCCGGCCTGAAGAACTATACGTTCCGGCTCCTTTATGAGGGGAAAAATATCATCGATGACGGAGCCGGAACCGTCCGGCCGGAATCTGAAGACCAGCCAGGGCTGCCCAAATACACGGAGGAAGGCAAGCTGTACGAATATGTTCTCCGGGAGGAAGGCATCACCGGCGCCAACGGGCTGCCCCTGGACGGTACCGGCGAGGGACCCCAGGAATCGCTGGCTCTGTTTGATATACAGGAGATCTTCAACACCTTCCAGGTGGAGAACGTGTTCCACAGCCCGACTGGCAGTCTGTCGGTGAAAAAAATCCTGGAACTGCCTTTGGGAGGAGATGACTTGCCCATCGCCTATCCCGCCGTGCGCTTCCATCTGTACCGGGTCTACATCCAGAACAACGGCCAGCCCTCCGCGCAGGAGCTGGTGCGGACGGCCACCTGGTCCTCGGAGGAGGTCGAGGCAGCTTACCGGCAGCGAGGAGACAGCACAACTGTTGAAACGGTTCTTTCCTTTACAGACCTGGAGCAGTATGCGCCCAACGGCTCGCTGTACCTCTATCATGTGGAGGAGGACAAGAGCTTCCTGGGCGGCTACGATACCTGGTGCGGCCCGGGCGACCTGGAGGCCCAAGACGTCACAGGGGGCGGATATACTGTCGGCGGTCTGCTGCCCCATGAAGAGCGGGAAGAGGCCGACGCCACGTTCCTGAACAGCCGGAAGGCTGTGCAGACAGAGTTCATCACCCTCACGGGCCAAAAAGCCTGGGAGGACTTTGACGACGCCTTCGGTCTGCGTCCGGATGCCCCCTATGAAGAGGGGAAAGATGGTACATTGGTCCCCGTCATCCGGCTCACTGTGACCCGCCGCGCCGCTGCCCAGGAGGGGCAGGGCGACCCGCACATCGAGGAGAAGCTGACAGAGGGCGGGGACTACACCGTCAAGTGGACCCAGGATGCAGAAACCGGAAAGTGGACTTATCAGATCTGGGGTGCGGACGATCCGGATGCGGAAGAGCCCGGCATCTCTGCGGAAGAGCCCGCCGAACCGGGCCCCGGCCAGGGAGAGGAGACAACGCCGCCCACAGAAATGCCCCCGGAGGAGGAAAACCAGTCCGCCGATCCTCCCACGGACGAAGGGGATACACAGAGTCCGGAACCTCCGGCAGATGGGGAAGATGACCAGAACCCGGACTCCCAGGCGGGAGACGGGGACGGCCAGTCCGCCCCGCAGGAGGAGACCCTCAGTGCCGCCAGCCTGCACAGCGATCCAGCGGATGGGGAACATGGCGGCACCGGCAGCGGTCCGGCCGCACCGACAGATTCCGCGGAAGATCCGGATCAGATCGGAGACCCCGATTCCCAGGTTCCCTCCGAAGAGACGCCTCCCGCCGCGCAGCCCCAGACGGAGCTGGAAAAGTGGGCCCCCAACGGCGCCCGGTGGGTGTACACCGTGAAGGAAGAGCTGAACTCCGATCTGAAGGAAGCGTTGTATGAGCAGTACAAATATTACTTCACCGGCAATGGGACAGCGGGTGAGGACTCCGCAGACGGTGACACCATCCACATGAAGGAGCTGAAAAACTCTCTGGAGACCAGAGCCCCCTTCACCAAGCGGTGGGTGGGCAGCGATGGCGAGCCCATCACTGCCGATTACATGGACCTTGGCGAGATGTCCGTCACCTTTGAGCTGTATGTCAAGGAGGGAAAGAGCGGAGGTTGGCAGAGGGCAGCGGACTATTTCACGCAGGAGAACCTGGGAGAAGACGCGTACGAGAAACTGAAGGATGCCGGAATACTCAATGGTTTTTCGATCACATTGGAAAACCGGCATATCTATGATTCCTGGAGTGGAGCTTGTGAGAACCTGCCGCGTGTAGTAAAAAAAGACAGCGGGATTTCGGAGCTGTCCTATCGCGTGGTGGAGACGGAAATCGCTTATCAAGGCGGAACCGTGACGATTACAGTCGATACCAGCGGTGAAGAGTTCGCATACACTGTTGCAGACAGCGGCGGCCTTTTCACGGGAATTGAAGACACCTACACGGAATCCGGAAATTCGACCACCATCATCAGACGACCTCGCTGCAGGTGCAGAAGATTTGGACGAACGACCGGAACAACGTCTATGGCACCCGTCCGGATACAGACGAAGCCGGCAAGACCTGGGAGACCAGCTTCCTGATTCAGCGGACCACGGATCTATCTGTCGGCTGGGAAGCGGCAGCATGGGAAGCCGTCCAGGTGACCGGCGAAAACGGTCAAAAGCAGGATCTGGTAGTGACCCTCACCGGAACGGATACAGAGGGCACGGTTGAATCGCCGGTAGGGATGACGATTTCCGGCCTGCCGAAACAGAATGCGGAAAGGGAGTACACCTATCGCGCCGTGGAGCTTGAGCCAGGATATCAAATGACGAACGGAGCAGTCGATTTGAGCAGCTATGTCCTGCTCAGAGATTCCTACAACGAGGCGTACACGGCGGCCTACACCTATGGCGGGCAGTCTGACGACGGCTTCCTCACCACAGCGGCCAACGACATGCAGACCACCAAGGTCTTTGCCGGCAAGACGTGGATGCCTGCCGGCGAGGAGGGCGCCCAGGTCACCCTGCACCTGCAATATGCGGTTCCGCTGGAGAATCCGGCAGAGGGCCCGGCGTATACGTGGAAGACCCTGACGGCTGTATCCGTCACGCTGGATGGAACTGCGGATCCTGATCTGGACAAACCCTATTACGAGTACGCAGAGTGGAAAGCCGTCTGGGAGAACCTCCCAGCCCGAATGCCGGGCAGCTATCTGCCGGACTCCGACTCCGAGACAGAATACCGCGTGACCGAAGCGGTCAGCGGCAGCTACGTCCAGGGGGGAGATACGAAAAAGGAAAACAAGACCGATGTGGATGGGACCTACCCTGAATTCCAATTCACCAATAAAGCTGTGACATCCCTGACAGTGGAAAAGAAATGGCACACCGCGGATGCCAAGAAACATCCGATCACAATGGAACTCTGGCGGACCACGGACAAGAACCTGATCGGGAAGACCGGCGTGGATGGAGTGGAGCAGGTCGCCGGCATGACCGCAGAGCTGTCTGCGGCCAATAACTGGCGCCATATTTTCGGAGAGCTGGACAAAGTAAACAGCCAGAACCAGAAATACTATTATTACGCCATTGAACAGGGAACCCCGGACGAGGACATGGAAGTGATCTACGATCATGGAGAACCGACGGAAACTACGGTGGCGTTCACCACTGCCATCACCAACAGGGGCTATACGGACATCCCGGTCTCCAAAACCTGGCGGGATGACAGTGACGCGCAGGGCCTTCGCCCGGAGACGCTGAAGCTGACCCTCTACCGCAGAACGGATCCGGCAGCCCAGGGCGAAGTAGCAGGCGAAGTGACGCTGTCCGCGAAAAATGCCCAGGACGGAAACGCCGATGTCTGGACATACACCTTTGAGCATCTGCCGGATACGGACGGCAGCGGTAATCCCTATACCTACTGGGTGGAGGAAGAACACCTGGAGTCGTACACTGTGACAGGGAGCGGTACGCTGGCTCTGACCAACACACTGGGCGGCAAGGAGACGGAAATTGCCATCCAGGGGCGGAAGACCTGGGTGGGTGATGGAGCGGACGACCGTCCGAACTCCATCACGCTGAGCCTCCTGCAGAACGGCACCAAAGTTGCCGAGCGGGAAGTCACCCCGAACGCCGACGGCAGCTGGACCTATGATTTCGGCAGCTGGCCCGCCTACGACGACAGTGGCCGGGCGTACACCTACACTGTGCAGGAGGAGCCGGTGGATGGCTACGGCAGCCGGGTGGACGGATGGAACGTCATCAACGGAAAGGGGAACCTGACCGTCAAAAAGCAAGTGTACAGCGGTGACCGGCAGAGGGACTTCTCCTTCACCGTCACGCTTGACGACAAGTCCATCAACGGCATCTGCGGGGATATGACGTTCCAGGACGGCGTGGCAGCATTTACCCTGAAAGACGGGGAGAGCAAGACAGCCAAGGGCCTGCCCTCCGGCGTCGGCTACACAGTGGCAGAGGCGCGTGTGGACGGCTATGGGACCCGCGTCGAGGGGCACAACCCCGGGATGGTCCCGTTCGGAGACACGGCGGAAGTGCTAATCATCAATTATGACGACACGACTCCGCCGCCGGACCCGGATCCAGATCCAGACCCCAAGCCGGATCCAGACCCGGGTCCCGATCCCATGCCGGATCCAGATCCGCATCCGACCCCTGACCCGGACGAAAGCCCGGATCCTGATATGCCGGATACGCCGGACGAACCGGGGCACCCTGATGAACCGGATGACTCTGTTCCCACGGGAGACACTGCCCAGCTGGCGCTGTATCTGGCACTGCTGGCGGCCTCTCTGGCTGGGGCAGCAGCC
>ENA-OPCA01002211-OPCA01002211.1-human-gut-metagenome-genome-assembly--contig:-NODE-2211-length-12704-cov-4.249111_pt1 | contig 12704 bp, 8 predicted proteins | sample MGYA00241076_ERZ501468 | MGnify/ENA primary metagenome ERZ501468 (study PRJEB25962, sample SAMEA2042633) | human gut metagenome | biome: human gut; feature: human-associated habitat; material: faeces... | reverse complement strand
CCGTTAAGCGGCCGTGAGAATACGACGGAAACCGCCCGACGGTACAGGACTTCGTCCGCCGGACAAAACAAATTGCCCTGCACCACATTTTATGGTGCAGGGCAATATCTTTATGCTTGCTTTACGGCAAAGGGTGTGCTATCATCACAGCTGTTGGGCATCACAGCTGTTGGGATTCCCGGACACATTCCTCCGCCAGCTGCAGGTCCTCCATCAGGGCCAGCACGCCCTTCTGCTCGTCCCGGTCCCGGAACGCCTCGAAGATGCGAAGGTGGAGATCCAGCGACAGACTGTTGGTGGTGGAGCTGTCCCAGAACAGCAGGTAGGTGGCAACCTTGTTCTGCAATTCGTTGAGATACTTCTCATAGTAGGCGTTCTGGGCCTCCATGGTGATGATCCAATGGAACTCCCGATTCAGCCGGACATACTCCGTCATGTTAAAGAGGTTCGTCAGATCCTGCTGCTTTTGCAGGTTCTGCTCCATCTGAAGGACGCTCTCATCACTGCGGCGATGGACGGCGGCCCGGAAGGCCCCCACCTCCAGCACAGCCCGTGCCTCATACACCTGCCGCAGATCCGTGGCGGAGGGCTTTGCCACCACGGCGCTCTGCTGGCTGCTCATCAGTGTGGTGGGCGCGGTGCCCTTTGTGCTCACGGGCAGCATTCCCAACCCGGTGGATGCCATGTTTGAGACCGTTTCCGGCTTCACCACCACCGGTGCCAGCATCCTGCCCGCTGTGGAGGACCTGCCCAGGGGCATCCTGTTCTGGCGCAGCTTCACCCACTGGATCGGCGGCATGGGCGTTCTGGTGTTCCTGCTCTCCCTGCTGCCCCTGACCGGCGGCTCCCATGTCAACCTGATGAAAGCCGAAAGCCCCGGCCCGCAGGTGGATAAGCTGGTGCCCAAGGTGCAGTCCACGGCAAAGATCCTCTATGGCATTTATTTTGGCCTGACTGTCATCGAGTTCGTGTTCCTGTTGTTCGGCGGGATGCCGGTGTTTGAAGCTCTGCTGACCTCCTTTGGTACAGCGGGCACCGGCGGCTTCGGCTTCCGCAATGACAGTTTTGCCAGCATGTCGCCCTATGTCCAGTGGGTCGTGACCATCTTTATGATCCTGTTCGGCATCAACTTTAACGCCTACTTTCTGATCCTGATCCGTAAATTCAGACAGGCATGGGAAAGTGAAGAAGTTCGTGCCTATCTGTTGATTATCGCTGCAGCAACGCTTGCGATCACCTTCAATGTACGCGGATATTTCAGCAGCTTTGCACAGGCATTCCAGCAGACGATTTTCCAGGTTGCTTCCATCATTACAACAACCGGCTATGCCACAACAAACTTTGACCTGTGGCCGGAGTTTTCCCGCACCATCCTCGTCCTGCTGATGTTTGTCGGTGCCTGTGCCGGAAGTACAGGCGGCGGCATTAAGGTTTCCCGCATCCTGATCATGCTGAAAACGGTAAAAAAAGAACTGATCCAGCTGCTGCATCCCAGGAGTGTACGCCGCATCCAGATTGACGGCAAGGCGATCGAGCACGAGGTTGTCCGCTCCACGAATGTTTACATGGGCGTCTACATTTTTATTTTTGCCTTTTCCATGCTGCTGATCGCGCTGAATAACTTCGATCTTATCACCAACTTTTCTGCAGTTGCTGCGACACTCAACAACATCGGCCCCGGTCTTTCCCTGGTGGGTCCGAGCGGAAACTTTTCCATGTTTTCCGACTTTTCCAAGCTTGTCCTGATCTTCGACATGCTTGCCGGACGCCTGGAGCTGTTCCCGCTGCTGCTGTTATTCGTACCGAATACCTGGAAACGATTTTAAACCGCTTCCAGGCGAAATAAAATCAGATTATTTTGCGCACCCGCAGCGAGTTTGCATTGCCGTGACGCAGACAAAAAAGAACCAGGCTGCAGCCTGGTTCTTTTTTGTTTTAAAATCTTTTACGCCAGCTGTTTCTTGCCGGTATAAAGCTCGTAATATCTTCCCTTTTGTTCCAGCAGCTGATCGTGATCGCCGCGCTCGATGATTTCGCCGTTTTCCAATACCATGATCGCATTCGCGTTTCGAACAGTGGAAAGCCTGTGGGCGATGACAAGGGTTGTCCGTTCTGCCATCAGGCGATCCATACCATGCTCAATATGTCGCTCGGTTCTCGTATCGACAGAGGACGTTGCCTCATCCAGGATCAGGACAGGCGCCTTGGAAATTGCCGCACGGGCAATGTTTAACAGCTGTCTCTGCCCCTGGCTTAAGTTTGCGCCATCTCCCTCGATCATCGTATCATATCCGTTTTCCAGACGCATAATAAAGGAATGTGCGCTGGCCATTTTTGCCGCCTGCTCGACCTCTGCATCGGTCGCATCCAGCCTGCCATAGCGGATATTTTCCCGGATCGTTCCGGTAAACAGGTGCGTATCCTGCAGCACCATTGCGATATTACTGCGCAGGTTTTCTCGTCCAACCTTGCGAATATCCACGCCATCCATCAGGATTTCTCCGCTGTCGATCTCGTAAAACCGGTTGATCAGGTTCGTGATCGTCGTCTTGCCCGCGCCGGTACTGCCGACAAACGCGATCTTCTGTCCCGGTTTCGCATACAGGGAAATATGCTTCAAAATCGTATGACCAGGCACATAGCCAAACGTCACATCCTTTAACTCCACATGTCCTTTGCAGGGATTTAAAACAACCGCATCCGCTGCGTCTGCAGTTTCCGGCGCTTCATCCATCACCTGGAACACACGCTCTGCACCCGCAAGAGCGGAAAAGATTGTATTCATCTGCATGGACAGCTCATTGATCGGTCTGGAGAACTGTCTGGAATAGTTGACAAATACAGTCAGACCGCCAATATCAAATCCCTGCAGCACGCATAATATACCACCGATCATCGCAGTCAGGGAATAGCTGACCTGGCTTAAGTTGCCCATGACCGGTCCCATGATTCCTCCAAAAAACTGAGCGAAAATCTGTTTTCCGCGAAGATCGTCGTTTAAGTATTCAAACTCTTCCTCCGCAACGTTTTCATGGCAGAACACCTTTACAACCTTCTGTCCCGTCATCGTTTCTTCGATATAACCGTTTAAAGTACCGATCGCTGCCTGCTGCGCCTGATAAAATTTCCGGCTCTTTCCTGCCACTGCTCCGCCCGCTTTCATCATGAGCGGAACCATCACAACCGTCACAATTGTCAGCCACACGTTCGTGTAGAGCATCAGTCCGAGGGTTCCGACTACAGTGATCACGCTGGAAATGATCTGCAGCACGGTGTTGTTCAACATATCTCCGACCGCATCCAGGTCGTTCGTATAACGGCTCATCAGGTCGCCGTGGTTGTTCGTATCATAAAACCGAACCGGCAAATGCTGCATTTTCACAAATAAATCGTTTCGGATTTTTTCCAGTGCACCCTGGGAAACGCCGATCATAATCCGCTGCTGCAGATACTGTGCTGTGACACCGATGATATAAATTCCTGCCATGGTCAGAAGCGAATGCAGAAGCTTCTGCGCACTGCTGCCCTCCCCGGTCAATCCGTTGATGATCGGACGCAGCATATAGGAGCCTGCAAGGTTCGCAATCGTCCCGGCAATGACACAGAAAAAGACGAAAATCAGCCGTCCCTTATCTTCAGAAAGATATCCCATCAGACGCGCAATCGCCTTTTTGGTATTCTGTGGCTTTTTGACTTTTATTTTTCCACCGCCAGGACCAGGTCTTGGACCTCCCGGCCCTCCAGGACCGCCGGATCCTTCAGGCCTCTTTGCGCTGCTCTTGCTGTATTTGGCAATCAGTCTTTTCTTTCTCTGCTCGTCCATTATGCGATCACCTCCTTTTTCATCTGGGAGTCGTAAATTTCCTGATAGGCTTTACAGGTTTCCAGAAGGGCTTCATGTTTGCCAAGTCCGACGATTTTTCCCCCGTCCATCACGATGATCTGATCCGCTTCCATCACGGAGCCGATCCGCTGTGCGATGATCAGCTTTGTTGTCTCCTTCAGCGTCGTGGAAAAAGCTTCCCGAATCCTTGCTTCTGTCGCTGTATCCACCGCACTCGTGGAGTCGTCCAGAATCAATATTTTCGGACGTTTTAAAAGTGCCCGCGCAATACACAGTCTCTGCTTCTGACCGCCGGAAACGTTTACGCCGCCCTGACCAAGCTCCGTATCATATCCATCTGCCAGTTTTTGAATAAAGCCTTCCGCCTGTGCACTTTCTGCAGCTTCCCGAATCTGGTCTTTGTCAGCATTTTCATCGCCCCACTGCAGATTTTCTTCGATCGTACCGGAAAAGAGTACATTTTTCTGCAGCACCATACCAACGCCCTCCCGCAGATGATTCAGGGAATAATCCCGAACGTCGATGCCATCCACCAAAACCTTTCCCTCATCCACATCGTACAGACGCGGAATCATGGACACCAGCGTTGTTTTGCCGCAGCCCGTCGATCCGATGATACCGATCATCTGTCCCGGCTCGATCGTCAGATTGATCTGATCCAGCACTTTTTCTGCACTGTCTTTGTAATATCGGAAGGAAACATTCTGGAATTCGATCTTTCCGTTTTTTACAACTGCTTCCGGATATGCTGCATGATCGTCTGTCAGACTCACTTTTGTATCCATCACTTCGTTAATCCTGCGTCCGCTCGCAAATGCCCGGGAGCTCTGCAAAAATACCATAGCCAGCATCATCAGGGACATCAGCACCTGCACAATATAGGTTGTAAACGCCGTCAGATCACCGACCTGCATCTTTCCGCCCAGGATCTGATTGCCTCCAAGCCATACCACAACCAGCGTTGTCAGGTTCATAAACAGCATCATCAGCGGCATCTGTGCAACTGCGATCTTAAATGCATTTAAGCTGGATTCCTTTAGCTCTGCGTTCGACTTTTCAAAACGGGCACTTTCATAATCCTCACGGACGAAGGACTTGATGACCCGCACATTCGTCAGTACCTCCTGAATATTGGAGTTTAGAGCATCCAGCTTTTTCTGCATAAATTTTGGAAGAGTACCTGTATGTACCATTTTATACATGAAAGGCACTACCATGGATGCCTGAATTTTTGCCACAAGATTACCTGCTTCATCCATATCACTGCTCCCAATGATGCCATGATCTATATGGATTCTTTTCCGCTGAATCAAAAGGGATACAAAACTTCCTCCAAGGGAACATCCATACGCTGCTTTAATTCTCCCACCATACTTTGTTCTGATTTCCTGCTCAATTTTTTCACATTCATCTTCCATCGAATAAAATTCTGTTTTCTCGTTCGGATCAAATCCATCATAAGAAACTGCTACCGTATAAAAATAAGAATGTAACCCATCCAGTACATGATCAAAGCTACTATACAGGCAACAGGTACCGGGAAATAAAAATATCACAGGTTTACGATTGTCTCCACTTTCATAAAATTTCATAGCTAGTCTCCTTCAGGCTTTTCTGACAACACAATGCATCCTCATACCTTTGCGGATTTCAAATTTTTCTACTTTTAATCCTACTTTTCTGCAGCATTTCATGACCACATCTCTTGTTGGAACCCGAACATCTCCATGTCCGCATATATTTGCCAGAGGCATTTCCAATGTATTCATCAGCCATACCAATACTTTATTGTCACTGGTTACATCCCGCAGGATCAATCTTCCATTTGGGCGAAGACATCTTTTTACACTGTCAAAAAATGCCTGTGGATCCGGATAATGATGAAAACTCATAGAACAAATAATTGCATCAAATGAATCATTTTCAAAAGGAAAGTTCTCACAGTCTCCTACAACAAACGTTGCATTTGAAATGTTTTTCTTTTTTGCCTGTTCAATCATGGCCGGAGTCAAATCCAGACCTGTATAATGTCGGTCTGGATATTTTTTTGATAATAAAGAAATCATCGGAGCAGGTCCGCAGCCGGCATCCAATAAATCTCTAAATGGCTCCTTCTCTAATTCTTCCAGAATATCCGGATAATCTTTCTTACACATTTCGTAAATACCAGCATGGTTACTTTCATATCTTCCTGCTACTTTTGTAAATTCAGCAATTGACAGTTTTTTGTATTCTTCGTTTTTCATGTTGTTTTCCTCCAATCACATCTGCACCATAAATCAATATTTCATAGAAATCCGTCCTTTTTTACATTGTCTAGTAAATTAACATCATACATGTTAGTCTTGTCTAACCTCGATTTTCTAAAAAACCGTGTGAAAACAAAACTGTAATTCCACACGGTTTCTTTTCTTCTGTATTCAGTATATCACTTTTACCTGGTTTATCAACCAGATTTTTTCATTATGCCTGCTCTTCCTTTCATTCTCATAATATTCGTATCCGCTGATCAAAAACTCAATCATCTTTTTTGTCATCTGAATCAGCATTTCCATTCCTGCCAAGAACACGGTCAAACTCATCAAGAACATCTGTCATCAAGCCCTCGTCAAGCCGCCTTCTACACTCTGCAATCAACACCGCTGGAATTCCATAAAATGCTTCTGCTATACTTCCGGTAATTGCTCCTAATGTGTCAGTATCTCCGCCAAGCGATACAGCATTCCGTATGGCATCCTCAAAATCTCTGGCTTCCAGAAAGGCAATGATTGCTTCCGGCACAGTTTTCTGACATGTCTCATCCATATGATACCCCAGCCTGATTTTATCTAAACTTCTATCCAGATCATAACGAAATTCTTTTTCAATATACTCTTTAATTTCTTCTTTTGAAGAACCATTTCTGGCCATGTATATTGCACTGGCTGTTGCTTCTGCACCCTTAATTCCTTCTGGATGATTATGTGTCACATTCGCAGTCGCTCTTGCCACCTCTCTGGTTTTTTCAATGGAATTATAAAGCCATCCTGCTGCTGATACTCTCATGGCGGAACCATTACCATAACTTCCGTATGGCTTAGGATTTCTTTCACTAAGCCAGCACCTGAATCTTCCACCATAACCAGCATGTGGATACCTTCTTCCCCAATCCTGCATGTTAGCTGCTACCGCCACTTCGATTTCCTTTCCTGTAGCTTCCGTTCCAACTGCCAACAATGCTTCTCCTATTGCTATTGTCATAACAGAATCATCGGTAAATCTACAGCCTTTGCTAAACAAATCAAATTCCTTTGTTTTATCTCCTCTGTCAAACTCAAATGGACTTCCTATAATATCTCCTAAAATTGCTCCGTACATATATGCCTCCAATCCCCGAATCACTCCGGTAACTCTCTTTCTTTGTTACAATATGATTATAAGCAACAGATGTCTTTATATGGTCGCTGTCCCGGCGACAGTTTTAAGAACAAAAACAGACGCCGATATTATTATCGGCACCTTCCTTTCCATGTCATGTATGATCATGCCCCTGACTCATTTCCCATAACACACACCTTTTTACTGAAAAATCTTCTCCTTAAAAGACTGTTCTTCTTGCTGCATATAAATTATAAAATCTTTATAATTATCTGCTTCTTGCGGAATATTAAGTCCACATTTTGTTACCTTAATATCCTCTCTTGGATAAATCTTACCTTCATAAGTCACGCCTCTATTCAACCTAAAGTGCTGACTATCTGCACCCTTGGCTTCTGGATAAAGATAAAATCCCTGTTTGGCATCGAATCGGAACATGTATGCCAGAACCTGCAAATAATCCTTACCACTTATATTGTTCAATGGTTTATACTTTGCATCCGCAATAATACGGTTCTCTCTGTCTTTCCCTATGAAATCAGGATAAATCGTACCATGATTTCCGGCAAAAAGATGTTGAGTCCCATCTCCAGTCTTATTCTTAGGATGATAAAACGCATCCCCAATCAATGTATTAACATACTCTTCCCATAACCATGCACCATCAAATAAAATTCCATATACATTTCGTGTCCCTGTTCCATACTGATGCTGCTCATTTCTGAGAATCAAAATACACAGTTGCTGAAGCAAGCGATACTCATGATAATATGCATGTCTAACCACATTTTTTATATTGTTATCAATGATTTTTCTTCTGTCTTTCGCTCTATACTCCGGTGTTGCCTGAATGATCTGATTCACTTCATCTTTTATAGTATCAAGAAGCATTCTTCCACAATTCTTCCCTTTAATATATTCAATTGTGTGACGCACCAATTCAATCAGGTAATTGTCATACGAATACTCTCTCTTGGAATATGCGATATTTCCAATAAATGGGGTATTATTCTTAATATGTCTTGCAACATCAATGGATCCTCTGACATTTCCATCGTTATACTTCTTGCAGATATAAGTCTTAAATAGTCCTTTTCTCATTGCATTCCGTAAATACCTTGGAAACAGAAAAAGAAGCAGGCTAAATAACCTTTCATCCTGATTAGCACTTGTCTCAAGATTTATAAAATTAGGAAATTCAAGAATTTTTTCAAGCAAATACTGAAAGAAATAATCTCTTTCACCTCGACTGAACCGCGATTCAATGACAAGTCTCTGATTTTCTACTCCTAAAAATCCCATTACATTTCCAGAAACATACATATCATTATAACTTTGTAATATCATCTGATCATTTGTTAAATCTTCTGATTCTCTGACTGAAGATGGAAATACAAATACCCCTTCTTTTTCCAACTCAGCTAAGGTTTTATCAGCAATACAATCTACTACATCTTTTATCTCGCTAAAATAACTCTTTGATTTGTATTGATTATCTTTAATTAATAGCTGCTTCATCAGAATCACCTTCGCCAGATGCTGTATAACCATATGCTTTTGCAAATCGTCTCATACATTCTTCTTCATCATTGAGTCCACGTACATAATCCTGCAATAAGGGTTGCAAATAATCTGTCCACAGATCATCAAATCCCAATACTTTAAGCTTTAAGAAATACGAGGCACCTATCTGATAATTTTCATTCAAATCCGCCACACGGATGATTTCTGCATTAAGCTTATCCATTCTTGCAATAGCTTCTGTTTTAAGCTCTTCATCCTCTAATGATTCTAACATATCCTGCGTGTCTTCTGCACGAACCTCAACAAATCGAAACCTTCTACGCATGGCAAAATCAAAGCTGTCAACAGACCTGTCAATATCATTCATGGTTCCAATGATATAGACATTCTCCGGTATATAAAATTTCTCATTTGGATCCGTATGCATATTAGAATACTGGGTGGCTACCTCTCCTGATTTTCCCCTGTATCCGGGATCTATTGAGAAAAATAGTTCGCCTAATATTTTTGAAATCTCTCCGCGATTAATCTCATCAATGATAAAAATATATTTTTTCTGTGTTTCCGGAACTGCCACCAATTTCTGCTTTTCAGTCTTTCGCGCTTTAATAGCCTTATAAATTGCGAAATCATAAGAATATCCCTGTGTGGCAAACTGCTTTCCAAAGAAATTTGTAATATCACTGATTTTTTCAAATGTAACATCTGATTCAAGCATCTTCTGTAATTCTTCTATATTAAGACTAAGCTTGTCAATAGTAGCATTTCCGGGAATTGATATATCAATATGTCTGTCATCCACATTCACAATTGTAAATTTATTTCCCTTAATCGTAGTAAATGTTTCTTCACCCAAATCAATACTTCCAAAAAAATCAGTCATTGCAGTCTTAGCGGAAATTTCCTGTTCTACTAATTCTTTTGATTTTTTTGAATCCTCAAAATTCTTCCTTGCTCTATCTACAAACTTCTTAAATATTCCATCCTGTAACTCAAATCCCATAGAGCCATCCTCATTCATTCTTGGACGAAGTCCCTCTACAAAATCTGAATAATCATAACTTGGGTGGAACTGAACAAATTCGACCTGCTTCTTCTGCTCATCTGAAAGATCTGTATATTTGTCAGTGTACCCATCACTGATAATATCCGCAGCAATTTCCTTTGCCAGATATGATTTTCCAGTTCCCGGTGCACCTCTGAAAATAATATTTTTAGATTCCAGCAATATTTTTGAATATGGATTTTTACAGCCTTTCGCAGTTTTCTGCTCTTCCGCCACAACACTGGCATCTGTTACAGCCTGGTTTCTTTCCTGTTCTGTTTTGTCACGATATACAAGAATAAATTTATCGCCTTCTCTTCCAAATCTCCTTAAGCATTCCTGCACAAACAACAATGTTGAAAATAAATTCCAGGCATAAATTACATACTGTGGACCATTTTCTCTTCTGTATGTCAAATGCTCCATTGAATTCTTATATTTCAGAAACTCTTCTACTGTTTTAAATATGCCACATATTGTCTCTGCTTCAGGTGTGTATTTACAGACAGGGAAACTTGCTTTGTCTAGATCTGAAAGATTATTTATCTGACTTTCAAATATTTGAAATGTCAGTCGGGGCAAGGTTTGATTCGTATTTCTCCGTTCACCCTTGTTATATTTTCTTCGTTTTGTTTCTCCGGATGCATTTACAAAATATGTATCAATTGGTCTGTAATTATCACCAAAAGACAAATTATTCATTGTAAATCTTTCATCTGTAGATGATACTTCTTTCGCAGTAATTGTCAGTTCATATTTTTCCTGCTTAGATTCAATGTTATAACCTCTTGTCTCAAAATAATTCTTTGCTTCTACCGCATTAAATCCATCTGTTATAATATTAACTCCATTTGCAAGATGATTTGCTACTGCAATAACATATTTGGGTGGATATTGCTTCCCTTCTTCCGTTACAAGAACGTACCGGGAGCTTTTATTTTTTTCAGGTACACCATTCTCTTCAATATATTTTATCGCTGCTGTGATATCTTCTTCATTAATCTTTGGTATTGCCATGCTTCAATTCCTCCCCTTATTCTCTTTCTGCACTATTATAAAACAAGCTGATATCAATCTGATACCAGCTAATGTTTTACCTGCATCCTTTAAGGATACATCATTATTATAGCAATTCTCTAAAATAATGCATCTTAATCCAGCCCATCAGAATGTGAAATCTTGCGTAAAGCATTTTTCAAACACGTTCTAATCTCTTGGTGTTAATCCTACATACATATCTTTGTACTGTTTTGCACTCTTTTCCCAGGAAACATCTTTATTCATATCGCGGATCACCATATCATCCCAGGATTTTCTGTTCTCGAAATAGAGCGTCTTTGCTCTGTTGATCGCATCGTAAAGCAGCCCGCTTTCATATCTGTCAAATGTAAAACCGTTTCCTGTATTTTCAAACATATTATAAGGCTGAACCGTATCTTTGAGTCCTCCGGTCTCTCTTACAATCGGAACTGCACCATATCTCATGGCTATAAGCTGTGTAAGTCCACATGGTTCAAATCTTGATGGAACCAGAAGTGCATCACATCCTGCATAAATATTGTGAGCCACATTTTCATTGTAAGCAATATATGCACAGAAATTGCCTTTATATTTGTTTTCATAATAGCGGAATGTATTTTCATACTGAGAATCACCAGTACCAAGAACAACCACCTGCGTATGTTCATCCATAATTCCCGGGATTACGTCATTTACAAGATCAAGACCTTTCTGGTTGGTGAGACGTGAAATAAGTCCGATTACCATCTTATGCTCATCTACATCCAGCCCCAGAGATTCCTGAAGAGCTTTTTTATTAATCTTTTTATTCTTTATCGCTGACTTCTCATCATAATCAGCAGCTAACAGCTTATCAGTTGCAGGATTCCAGATATCCGTATCAATACCATTCACAATTCCCAAAATCTTATTGTTGTGATATCTTAAATGCTCTGCAAGTCCCTCTCCATATTCCTCTGTCTGAATCTCCCAGGCATAGGTGTTACTTACAGTTGTAACTTTATTGCTGTAAGCGATGCCACCCTTTAACATATTGGCATCCAGCCAGTTCTGGATCATGCAGTCCTTATTAAATACATAATCAGGAAGTCCTGACCAGTATTGAATCTTTTTTCTGTCATAAATACCCTGGAACTTCAGATTATGTATTGTGAGTACTGAAATTGCACGTCCTACATCTGTATCCTGAAAACAGGTTCTCAGATAAAGTGGTACTAAAGCTGCCTGCCAGTCATGACAATGCACGACATCAGGAGTCCAGTTCAAATAATTAAGGGCAGCAAGGGCAGCTTTTGCAAAATAACAGAATTTCGGAATGTCATCTATGAGATTCGTATATGGATTTCCCCAGGAGAAGAACTCATCATTATCTATAAAATCATAGACAACCCCATCCTCCTGATATTCCATAATTCCCACATAATACTGCTTTCCATCAGAGCAGAGATTCATATCAAAGGAACCCCTGTATTCCATCTTTTCCTGAAATTTCTGAGGAATACATTTGTATCTTGGAATAATGACCTTAACATCAATGTTTAATTTTGCCAGACTCTTTGGCAGGGCAGACATTACATCTCCCAATCCGCCGGTCTTAACAAATGGATAACATTCTGATCCAATGAAGGCTACACTTCTTCGCGGTCCCAGATCAGGCTGTCTCGTTGGAATGTTCTGTTCATTCTGTTCAACAGATGGCTCCTGAATAATTGCGGCTTGCTTAACAGAAACATTCTCTACTGTTGGAGCAACATTCTTAACAGCTTTTTGAGGACTGTTTTTTGCACTGCTTTTTACACTGCTTTTTACGCTGTTTCTTGCATTGCTCTTTGTGTTACTCTTTGTATTACTCTTTGCATTGCTTTTGGTACTGCTTGTTTGAACTGTTTTTTTTCTCATATCATTGATCTCCCT
>ENA-OPCA01002204-OPCA01002204.1-human-gut-metagenome-genome-assembly--contig:-NODE-2204-length-12752-cov-3.166969_pt1 | contig 12752 bp, 14 predicted proteins | sample MGYA00241076_ERZ501468 | MGnify/ENA primary metagenome ERZ501468 (study PRJEB25962, sample SAMEA2042633) | human gut metagenome | biome: human gut; feature: human-associated habitat; material: faeces... | reverse complement strand
TGGCAGTCATGACTTCACCATCATCTGTTTCAACAGTTGCGTATTGTTTGATCCAACGAGTGAGAGCAGTTTGAGAAACTCCGTATTCTTTACAAAGGGCAGTTTGCGTTTTACCGCCGGATTGATATAGGTTTACGAGTGTTCTTTTGAAGTCTTCGTCATAGCGAATACCTTTGTTGTTTGTGGACATATAAGTACCTCCTTTTGGTGTCTACTTTATTGTAATAGATAGTTACTTTGTGTGTCCACTTTTTTAATATAGATCCAAAGTAAAATGGAATAAATAGATAAATTTATAAAAAATAGATTGTATTCTGACAGAATATGATGATAATCTGATAAGATGACTGATTAAGAATATTAATGTAGTAAATGTAAAATAGATAGAGGCAGTATTTAAGTCAAAGTCATGAATTACAGTTGAGGAGATGTTTACGGAGTATTAAATTTAAAATTAAAATTAATAAAAAGAAAAAATGGAGATTTATTCCTATAAAGAATAGCCTCCAAGAAATAAAAGATTTATGAATTACTACATAAATAATAGTGAAAAGAAAAAATCTGAAAAGTAGAGTGATGAATCACAATTTTCAGATTTTTTAGTTTCTGCTATTTTTACGAAGTAATTGATATAAAAAATATTTTTCGGCAGATAGGATAAGTAATGAAACTACAAATTTATTTATATAGGTCATTATGTATATCCTGAAGAGAAATGGATGTGGGTTATGGTTACCAACATTATTTGAATATATTCAGTTTTATAAGATATTTAAAAAATAATACTATAATTTATTATTTAGTAAGCGTTTATACTGAAGAAAAATTGATATTTGGTATGGTAGCAGAAAAAAGTAAAAGATAAATACAAAAAATAAAATTTTACATTTTAATATGAAATTAAATTATAGAAATGAACCGATACGATACAAAAAAATAAAAAATAAGCGTTTTACTTGACAAAAAATAAAAAAAGTCCTAATATTTAATTATTAATATACAGGAGGTGTCTAACTTGAACCATCTAGAATGTAATTTAAAAGATACAACAAAATATTCCATAGTAAAATGTATTTCAGATGCAATTGGTGATGATGTAAAGGCATGTTTAAAAAAAGAACATATAGATGATAGAAAATCAAACGCAAAAAAATTTATAAAATGGGATTTTATAAATCGTAATTTTACTAAAAATTTTTTAAGTACAGAGTTAACTTCAGAATATGCAAAACGTGGTGCTTGGTATTTTGTCCCATTATTTAACAAGGAAACAGGGACTCTTTTTTCTATAATGAGAGAGGATCGTTTTAATGAATTACAGAAAAAACATTTTAAAAGAATAAAAGCGCATTATTTAGATGCATTGGTTCAATCATTTAATTTTGACTTAGATCAAAATAAACAAATGAGTCTTTTTGGAACAGATAAATTTGATGAAAAGGAAGTCAAGGTAATCGTAGAAGGAATTTTAAAAGATTTTCAAATGGATAATTCTGTTGTTCATAGATACGCAACCATTCTATTTGAAGAATACAATTCTGAATTAATTTCAATAAGATGCTGTGTATTGGATAGCTCGTTACAGATTGTGGAAGAAGAAAGTTGGAATGAATTTATTTGCTACAATGAATCTGTTGTAGTAGATACAGTAGAAGAAGATTCAAAACAAAAGGAAATGCCAAATATTAAATTGAAAGATGCAGCAATAAAACGAATAAGACAAAATAATATGGTTATCAAAGAAGATAATACAACAGATGAAGGTGTAGAAAACCTATAAAATTATGAAAAGGAACGACTATTATGGGAAAATTAATTTCATTTAATTCTAAAATGAGTGAAAAATTTTTTAACGGTGAACGTTTGAAGATAGCAAGAATGTGGAGAAATTTGTCAGCTACCCAATTGGCAGATTTTACTGGACTAAGTAGGCAAACCATCTCTATGCTTGAAAATGGGAAATTAATGAATCCAGAATTTGCTACAGTTCAAAGGTTAAGTGAAAAACTGGAGTTCCCTGTTACATTTTTTTTGGAAGAAACAAAAATAGATATTAATGAAAGTACAACATATTTTAGATCATTATTAACAACAAAAAAGAAGTATAGAATAGAACAGGAAGAAAAAATTAAATTTATTGCTGTTGTTTATAACATGTTAAGTAAATATTTAGAGTTTGAAAAGCTCAATCTTCCTAAAGTTCCAATAAATGCAACGCCACAAGAAGCGGCAAATATTTTAAGAGAGCATTGGGGATTGGGGAATAATCCAATAGATAATATTGTTTACTTGGCTGAAAACAATGGATTAATAGTAACTGATTTTGAAACAGCCACAGGAGATGTTGATGCTTTTAGTCATAAAATAACTTCAGATGATATGGAGACGTATTTAATAGGATATTCAAAAAATAAAAGAACTGCAGCAAGGATACATTTTGATGTTGCTCATGAGATAGGTCATATTTTGCTTCATAATTGGCGTGAAGATTTAGAATGTATGGAAAAAGAAGAATTTAAGGAAATAGAATTGCAAGCACACACATTTGCTTCAGCATTTTTATTACCAGAAGAAGAATTTAGAAAAGATGTAAGTCCATACGCTACAAATTTGGCATATTATGTTGAATTAAAAAAGACTTGGAAAGTATCAATAGCAGCCATGATAAGGAGAGCAAAAGACTTGAATATCATTACAACAGATGATTATAGTCGTTTAATGAGAAATATGCAAAAGCAGGGGATTAGAAAAAATGAGCCATTAGATGATGAGTTGGTTACAAGTGAACCATCTTTACTAAGACAAGCCATTAATATCTTGTTTGAACAAAAAGTATTTACTCCAAGTGAATTTTTGGAAGAGCTGTCGAGAGAATATGGATTAACATTATATCCTAAAGATATTGAAATATTGTTGGGATTGAAAAAAGGAACATTTGATGAAAAAGAAAATCCGAAGATGGTTATAAATGTAAAACCTAGAAAAGAATAATTTAATAGGCTTGACTTAATATAGGTGAAATGTTTAGAAAATATGAAATTAAACTGTGGTTAATGAGTTTATTATACTTAAAAATACAATATTTTAAATAGTATAATCTTATGTTGCTCCAAAGAAAATAGCTGTTTATATATTATAGTTTTTGTTGTAGTGAGTATAAAGTTTTGAGAATTAGTTTTGATAGTCTCTATCTTTCCTCATACAAAGGTTACTTATTTACGGAAATGTATATACAACATTGTTTTATGAGTAATAAAGATAATTTAGAATAAGGTGGTTAATGTTTCCTAAAGAATATACGAAAGTAATATTATAATATATATTTGAAAAACAAAAGTATAGTAAAATAGCCAGGAAAATTTCAAAGTAAAAATATTCTATGAGATTAGAAATAAGTGGAGGAAAATAATTTATGAGTAATTACACTTTTAAACAAAATAGAAGTAAATTTTATATTAAAGTGTTTGAAAATAATGATAACATCACAATTAGTACAAATGAATTTACTATGTGTCTTATAAAAAAATATCAAAGACTAATTGAAGGTTTAAGCCCTACTGGATGGAAAAAATCAGATAGGTATAATGATCTTTATAATTTGTGGATTCCTATTGATAATGTAAATTATACTATTTTTAATGTTTTTTTAGAGTGGGCAGAGAGATGTAATAGTTGTATTTGGTTGAAGTTGAACAGATATACAAAAGATTCTTTTGATGAAAATATTCTGGACTTTTGCATATGTTCTGATTGGAATTATAATTTTGATGGGATAAGTGGACGCACAGAAATTGGAGAAATAGAATATAATATGAAATATGGCGGTACTTTCTCTAATAACGATTGTGAAACAATTGAAAGATATTTAAAGAAATGTTTAAGTTGTATTGATAATTTATATGGTAATGTATTGGTTACTACCATACCTGCAACAAAAGAAAAACAAAATAAACTTTCTTGGATTATAGCAAAATATGTTGCAGAGGAATTGGAAGCAGATTTTCTCGGGGCGACTTTACTTAAAGATAAACCACAAATGAAGAATCTTTGTGTTTCTGATAAAATTAGAGAATGGAAAAATATTTATAAGACCGAAGGAGAGATTGAACTATCTATTGATACAGATCTTGCTTATAATCTTAGTGAAAGTACTGTTATTATTGTTGATGATTTATATCAATCAGGGGCATCTATGTTGTGTTATGCTGAATATTTGAAATCATTAGGTGTTTCAAATATTTTAGGAATAGCATTGGTAAAGTCTTTAAAAGATAGTGATAATACTTTATAGATATATACTTTGAAAGGCGTTGAAAATATGGATGTATCAATATTGCAAGTAGCTATGGCAAAAGGAATTGGAGATGTTACATTAAAAAGATATCTGCGATATATTAATAATAATAAAATAGATGGAGAGAGCTGTCTTAGTAATGAAGTTTTCTATGACCTTGGCTTTACACCAGATATAATAAATAATATAAAAGAAAGTAATATACAAGCTTCTCAAATATATGATAAGTTGATATCTCAAAAAATTGAAATTATTTCTGAAATATCAAATGATTATCCTCAATATTTGAAGAAAATATTACAGGATAAGTGTCCACCGTTATTGTTTGTTAAAGGTAATAAAAATATTTTAAATAATATAGGAGTCGGCTTTTGTGGATCCAGAAATGTTTCGGATAAAGGTATGAGTATAGCAGCTAATTGTGCAAAACAGTTGGTAGAAAAAGATGTTGTAGTTATTAGTGGTTATGCAGCAGGCACAGATTTAACAGCACATAAATCGGCGTTGGAAAATGGTGGGAAAACTATTTTTGTATTGGCTGAAGGAATTTTAAAGTATAATATAAAGAAACAAATAGGGTATTTATTAAATGATGAAAACCATTTGTTCATATCACAATTTTTACCAGGATTAACTTGGAAAGCAGCTAATGCGATGAAAAGAAATTCTACAATAATTGGTTTATCAAAAGCAATGATACTAGTAGAATCTCGGCTTGAAGGTGGAACATTTGCTGCAGGACAAGAAGCTTTAAAGATGCATTGTCCATTGTTTGTGATTGATTTTTTAAAACCAGCTGTATCTGCAGAGGCAAATCCGTATTTTATAAGTAAAGGAGGAATGCCTATACGTGGTAAAGCTGGTCAACCTAACATGAAAAATGTTTTTAAATCAATATTATCAGAAGAAACACCATATAATATATCGAATATAGAGCAATTGCAAATTGATATTTAATAAAAAGATATAAGGAATACATTATTTTTTAATATCCCTACACCAAGGCACAACCAGCTTCATCAGGCATACTTTTTGTACAGTCATGATGGGACGAGTGATCAAAATAGATGACATAGCCGCAAAGCCAGTAAAATCAAGGCTTCCAGCGGTTTTTGAGGGCGATTTTCAAAGCCCCAAAAATTCGAATTTTATAGATGACATAGCGTTTTTGGAGTCAAAAAACGCTTTTCGGGCAGTGAGATGAAAAAAATCTCACTGCCTTTTTCAGTTTTCAGAACTTAACAAAAAAGCGATTTTCAAAATTACAACCCTTTTTTGAAAAAAATTTAAAAAAGTTTTTGAAAAGTGTGAAAATTATGATGAAAAATATCGCAAAAGTATAAAAAACAAATTTGTATAAGCAAACTGAATATTAAACGATGGAAAAGATATTTGAATTAAGGCAGTGGATGAAAAAAGCCATCACACTGCCTTTTTTTGTTCCCTTGATTCGACAAAATGGGGTTTTTCAAAATTACAACCCTTTTTTGAAAAAAATTTAAAAAATTTTTAAGGAGGTGAGAAACATGAAGGAAAGCGTCATAAAAGTACTAAAAGTAAAGCCACATGAACATCCTGAAGTCTATATGCTGAAAAATACATTGGAAGCAATGCAAGAAGCAGTGGGAGGATATATTGACATCGTAGGATTAGATGACAATGTATGCATTCTATTAAATGATGAGGGAAAATTGATTGGATTGGAAGGTAACAGAAGAATCGGCAGCGATATCATCGTTGGCGATTTTTTTGTTTGTGGCAGTGATGAGGAAGGAAAACTGACATCATTGAGTGATGAGGAGTTGGACACATACACAAAAATTTTTTATGAACCACAAAAATTTACAAAAGAAGAAATTGAAGAAACAGCAGTGATCGAATTTTACACATTTGAATAAAAAGGAGGATTTTATTATGAAAAGAACAAACACCACATCCGAAATCACAGAGTACACCACAAATGTAGATGAACCTATTGTAATCTCCAGAAGTCTTCTGGAAGAAGCAGGTATCAATCCTTATGCGGACATCAATATTCATCTGCAGAACGGCTCCATCCTGATTCAGCCGAAAAGCATTCTTGGAAGACTTCCAGAGGAACTGCTTTTGTTCTATGAGGAAATGGGCTTTTCCAGACAAATGGTAGAAATTGTTTTGAACAAATATGCCGAAGAAGCTGGAGGTTTTGATGAATTGCAAAGAAAATTGCAGGAAGAAGTCAAACAGGAATGATAAAGGTGAGAAAATGCAAAAAATAACAGACTTAAGAGGAATCAAAGATATCGCCAAAGCATTCCTTCAATTGAATATAGAAGAAACAAAGTTTTCGCCGTTGGTCATCAAGCATCCGTTTACAGATTCAGCAATGGTTTGTCTGTCGCAGGCTAACGGCGAAATTGCCTTTGCCAATATTATGGAAGACACAAAGGCATTTACTCTATGGAAAGAACAAGTGGAAAAGCAGATTGATACTTCGGAAGATGTGTTTGGGGTATATCACCTCATGACAAAATCTTATCTGCTTGCTTTTTTAAAATATACGGAACCATACTTGTCCAGAGAGGATTTCTCCAAAATGCTTGCAGACATCTGGATTTGTACAGAAGCACCTAATCTCGATCCCAACTTCAAGCAGAAAGAACTGCTGGATCTGTTCCGTAAATCAAAACAGGAGGAGATGATGACAGAAGATGAAATAGAAACCCTGAGAAGCCTGCCGGAAACAGTATCGGTTTATCGAGGCGTGACCTCATATAATGCAGGCAAGGTAAAAGCCTTATCCTGGACGCTGGATCGAAAGGTTGCCCAATGGTTTGCCAATCGATTTGGGGAAAACGGTACTGTTTATGAGGCACAAATTTCAAAGAAACATATTTTAGCATTATTTAAAGGAAGAAATGAGTGGGAGGTAATTGTGGAACCAGAATACTTGCTTCAGTTATCAGAAGCAATGGAAGAAAATTTGGAAGAACCACAGTTATAAAAACGTGATGGCGGGAACATGAACATTCATGTTCTTTTTTTATGTCAGAAAGGAGAAGGAAATGAAAAGAAAGTATCCCCAGAAGAATAAACAGCGACCGGCGAAAAAACTTCCGGCAGAGCATAAAGAACAGCCGAAAAAGAAAGTCATATACCACAGACATTCTAAACAGATGTATTGGAGGTAATATATATGAGAAAGAGAACGCCATTATATTTAAATTCATTGGAAGATGCACAAAAGAAAGGCGGAGAAGAAGTAGATAAATACCTTGCATCATATAAAGCAAATGTAAGGTGTGCTGAAGATATTAAAAGAACTATTTACTACTACTATGACGGCTTTCGTTTGCCTGACGGATTTGAGGATAGAGTCCTTGACACATACGGTCTTGAGCGTATGTCATATGTTTTGGCTTATAACATTCAACATATGCCTTACGATGGAAGGATTAGCGAAGAAAATAAGAAGTGGGCAGCACAGATTAAGACAACCCAAAATGGAGAAGCATTCAGATCAGAATATATGGTTGATGCCCATGTAGGCTTACTAAATATGTTCATCAATGCAATTCGAGAACATCAGCTTGCACAGGAAGCTGACTTGAAAACCAATGATACCGATGAAGAAGATCATGGAATGGATATGAAGTTATAAAGGCAGCCTTTGCAATGAATAGGAGAAAGTATGGAAGGGGGGTGATGCCAATGAAATAGAATAAGCTGATATGGATATGCAGATATAAGCAAAGAAACAAGGCGGAACAATCCGCCTTGTTTCCGTTTTAAGATTCTGAAAACAAGCCCATAAGACAAACCGAATCGGAGCAGAAAGCTCTCTTTTCGCTGCCGTCTTCCAGGTTGTTGTATGTTACCTCAGAAAAAAGGAAACGTCAACAGCATGGAAAGAAAAGACAGCGAAAGGAGAAATGTGTATGTATTTTTTGGATTTTTTTGCTGGGATCGGGTTGTTCCGTTTGGGATTGGAGCAGGCAGGCTGGACCTGCAAAGGGCATTGTGAGATAGACAAATATGCCAATATTAGCTATCAGGCGATGCACCGCATAAAGGAGGGAGAGTGGTTTGAAGAAGACATCACTAAAGTCAGTGCCCAAAGCCTACCAGATGTCGATCTTTGGACAGGCGGATTCCCTTGCCAGGATGTCTCAATGGCAGGGGAAAGGAGAGGATTATACGGAGAACGAACTGGCTTGTTTTTTGAGTTTGTTCGACTCCTCCGAGAACGAGGTGACCATAAACCCAGATGGCTTATCCTTGAAAATGTTAAGGGAATCTTTTCCTCTGGCGGAGGCTGGGATTTTGCCATTGTTCTATGTGAACTGGCCGCATTGGGGTACGGTGTGGAATATGCGCTTGTCAATTCCAAAGACTACGGTGTACCCCAAAGCAGAGAGCGTGTGTACATTATCGGAGATCTTACAGGAAGAAGTACCGGAAAAATATTTCCTCTCAGAAGTCCAGGCAAGACAGCTCCTGCACAGATTATTGGAGGCCCGCAGGGAAGCAGGATCTATGACACAGGAGGCGTTTCACCAACTATCACTTCTGGAACAGGAGGATTAGGCGCAAAAACAGGTTTATACTTTGTTGCAAAGGATGAGCAAAGCGGTCTTGTGACAAAACCATACAGCGGCACCATTGACGCAAGCTATGGAAAGGGCTTGGGATGCCGACAGCATAGGACAGGCATTTTGGAAAGCAGACTGCCAAGAGCTTTGTTGAATCCAGGAAAAGAAAAAACAAGACAAAACGGAAGGAGAATCAAAGAAGAAGACGAGGAAATGTTTACACTTACGGCATCTGATATTCATGGAATCCTTTTGGATTCCCGTATCCGAAGACTGACACCATTGGAAACATTTCGTCTGCAAGGGGTGCCGGATGCATATTTTGAAAGAGCAGCCAGCGTATGTTCAGACGCACAGCTGTATAAGCAGATCGGAAACGCAGTCACAGTGCCTGTGGTACGAGCCATAGGCGAAAAAATAGCGGAATATTGGAAAGGAGAAAAATATGATTCAAGTGACTTTTTGCAGTAAACAACTTTTTGAAGAGAAAAATGAGGTGGATGTTTCTCTTAGACTTCCTGCAGATGCAGAAACCATGAAACGATATTTGGAAGCAGCTGGCGTCAGAGATATGGACGATCTTTTGATCGGTGATTTCAGAATCCATGAGCTTTACGCATGGAGCTGTGGAGAATATCAGGAATGGGACAAAGCTGATCTGAATGAGCTGAACTATCTGGCAGCAAGACTTGAGGAATTGTTTGAGGAAGACCAGGATGAGCTGTACTGTGATTTATTGGAAATGCATCAGCCTCAAAGTGCTGCTGACATGATCAATCTATCTTATGGTTTCGACAAAGTATCTTATGATCCTGCAATTCGAAGCAATCAGGAATTGGGAGAACACCTTGTAAAGAACAATCTTTTTGTGGTTCCAGAAGATATGAAATCATTTGTGGACTATAACAAGGTGGGACAGCTTTATCTTTATACCATGAAACATTCGAAAGACGCTGGCATGATGCAAGTCGATGAGAATGGTTGTATCTGTGATAGTCACAAGGAGCAGGAAAGATATGGTTATTATGACGGAGTGAATGTTCCAGAGGAATATATGATTCTGACAGAAGAAGTTTTTGAAGATCAAGCACAGCAGCATATTCAAAGCTGAGAACAGACAGATGGTCTGTTTTTTTTTTATTATTTATTAAGGAGGAATTTTATATGATTCGTTTGTATGTGGCAAGTGAAAAGTTGGTAAAAGAGGAAAAAGACATCTGTGTCAGATTGGTGCTTCCGGTAGAAGAAAATGAAATCTGGATTGCGCTTCAGAAGGCAGAAATGGAATCATTGGATGACTGCGAGATTTCAGATGTAGAGTGTGATGTGGAAGAAGCACAGGAGTTTTTGTGTTCTTTGGAGATCAGCAAAGCAAATATCTTTGAGCTGAACGTTTTTGCCGGTCTTCTTTCCGCATTGCCGGAAGATGAATTGATGCTTTATCGCAAGAAGCTAAAAGATCAGCAGCCCAAAAGCCTTGAAGAAGCCGTTTATGAGATTTGACAAAGACAGAAAAAATTGCAAAGGAGGTGTAGCCGTTGAATGAAGTGATAAAGCAAATGCAGAAAAGAATTGTGGAAGGCATACAGCTTCCAGATAAGAAACAGCAAAATCAGTTAAGAAAAGATGTGAAACAAGCGCTACAGGAGAGCCTCAAGGATTTAGCAGAGCATGGCGGCGGACCACAAGCAGAAGACAGGTTTTGGAAACGATTAGAGCATATTGCAGCCAAAGAGCCGAAAAATCGAATCATATATCAGCACTATCAGGATATTAGTTATTTCTGGCAATATACAGAAAACTGGTACAGCTGCTATCCGCCGAACTTAAGCGAGGAAGAAAGAGATAAAGCTCTTGGTTATGCGGAATTTAAAAGAAAAAACGTGGAAGACAGAGAAAGGTATATGACCGTCTATTTCCCGTGCGGCAGAATTGGTTTGAAAGGTTTTTTTGTAGACAATAAATTACCTGAAAGCTGTGGGCATACGGTTTATGGAGTTTATTGCGAAAATGAAAAAACATATACCATAGGAGAAATACTTGAAAAACTGCCAAAAGAAGAAATGGATGTATTTCAGCTCAACGAGCTATTCTGCAGGTTTGATAAGCTGCCGGAGGAAATGCAGCGTGTATATGGCTTGACGCTTCCATTAAAAGAGCCGAGAACAGTAAAAGAAATGATCGACCTGATGGACCATCTTTCGGAAGTCTGTGTGGTAAACGGCATCCAAAATGAAAGGCAGTTAGGCGAGTTTTTGGTGGAAAATGAACTTTTTGATGTTTCATTTCCCGATGAAGTTTTGCCATATCTGGATTACGCAAAAATCGGCAGGGAACATATGCAGACACATCAGGGGAAACTTATTCAAGGTGCGTATGTGGAAGATACTTCTGCTGATAATGTAAATCAATTCAGCCAAGAATCAAACGAAGAAAATGACCAAAGCGATGATTATGAAATGAAGTTGTGAAAGGAAGGGATAAAAATGGATAAAGGCTCATAGAAGTGAGGCGATGAAATATGGTAAACAGTATGATTCCATGGATTGGTGGAAAACGATTGATGCGTGAGTTCCTCATTGCACGTTTCCCACCGCATTATGATAAATATGTAGAAGTATTCGGTGGTGCTGGTTGGGTTCTTTTCGCCAAAAAGCCGGAAAGGTTCGAGGTGTATAACGATGCCAATTCTAATTTGACCAATATGTTCCATGTGGTAAAACATAAGCCCATGAGCTTTGTAAAAGAGCTTGGTTTTTTGCCGCTGAACAGCAGAGCTGAGTTTGATCTGATGCTGGACTGGCATAGAAAGCAAGATTTTTCACTGCCATATCAGACAGAAGAAATGGCACTGGCAAAGATTTATCTTTCCCCTATAGATTTTCGGGAGTATAAAGAACTGATCACAACACAGGCTGAACTGGGCAATGTCAGGCGAGCAGCTACATTTTATAAGCTGATTCGCTACAGCTATGCGGCAGGTGGAAACAGCTTCAATGGTCAGCCGGTAAATATCGCCCAGACATACCGCACCATATGGCTTGCCAACCGCAGGCTGAATGAAAACGGCGTGAAGAGTGATAGTGAGATTTTGATGGCTGGCGGAAATCCGGGCAAAGGCGTGATCATACAGAATAAAAGTTTTGAGGTCATCATCGCTTTGTATGACAGTCCAATGACTTTCTTTTATCTTGATCCACCATACTTTGGGACAGAAAAGCAGTATGAGGAATTGTTTACATTGGAACTGCATTATCTGCTCCGTGAAGTGCTGGGGAAGATAGAAGGATTTTTTATGCTTTCATACAATGACTGCGAGTTTATTCGTGAGCTGTATAAAGATTTTTATATCACGCCTTTTGAACGGCTCAACAGCATAGCACAGAAATATACACCAGGGGGTATGTTCAAAGAACTTGTGATTACAAACTACGATCCAAATCTGAGATTAAACAGTCAGCCAAAACAGCTGACACTGCTTTGAAAAAAGGATTCTATTTTGGAGTTTTTATTGAATGAAGGAGGTATGGATATGACAATCAATTGTTTTAAAACCGTCAGTGCGAAGGGGTTGATTTATCTGCCTGTGGCACTTAGAAGATTCGTTGGAATCCATGAGGATGATGTGGTGCAGATAACCGGAAGGGGCGGGATCATTTTAATCAATAAGGCGGAAGTGACTGCGGAGAATCCTGTGGAGGTGCTGCAGGCAGATTTCCAAAAAGAAAAGGAGGATGCGGAAAAAGAACGAGATCAGATCAAAAACAGAATCAAGCAGTTGTTAAGCGAAGGAAAGTCCTTGGATGAAGTATTGGACGAAGTCCTTCGCTTTTTGTTTTGAAAAGTCCAGCGGTGATATGTCAAGATAAAAACAATATTGAAAGATA
>ENA-OPCA01002203-OPCA01002203.1-human-gut-metagenome-genome-assembly--contig:-NODE-2203-length-12764-cov-3.039106_pt1 | contig 12764 bp, 10 predicted proteins | sample MGYA00241076_ERZ501468 | MGnify/ENA primary metagenome ERZ501468 (study PRJEB25962, sample SAMEA2042633) | human gut metagenome | biome: human gut; feature: human-associated habitat; material: faeces... | reverse complement strand
CAGGCATCGGCTTGCTTAGAAAGCAAAGAATGTCCCAAGATGTAGCGTTGAACTACCCCATGTCTCTCTTTATCCAAGGAATGGGGGGGGGCGGTTCACGGTGCGTCGAGGGGCATTCTTTGCTTGATGGGGCGGGGTCGTTTGCGGTGATGTTATTATGGTGTACATAAAAGTACCCAGTACTGGTTCAGTCGAAAGGTTTGCCGTGGCAACTACAGCTCAGAAACTCAAGCTTATGTATCTGGCAAAGCTCTTAGAGAGTGAAACTGATGACGAACATGGCCTTACCGGTCCGCAGATCATTCAGCGCTTGGCTGAGTTGGGTATCGCGGTTGAGCGGAAGACGCTCTATCGCGATTTGGATTGTCTGCGCGAATTCGGCTACAACATCGTGAAGTACCAGCGTTCACCTATCGAATATGGTCTTGCTTCGCGTGAGTTCCAGGAAAGCGAATTGCTGCTGTTGGCGGATGCAGTGCAATCTTCCCGTTTCCTTACCGAGCGTAAGTCGAATGCGTTAGTGAAGGCCATTGGTAAGCTGGGTAGCAAATACTTGGCGGACGATCTAAGAAGGAACCTTCACGTTGAGGGGCGTATCAGGTCGCAGAATGAATCGGTGTTCTACAACATCGACGCTATTCAGCGAGCTATTTCCGCTAAGAAAAAAGTACGTTTCCGTTACTTCAAATACGACAATCGGAAGAAACGAGTCCTGCAGCGCGATGGACGTTTCTATGAGGAAACGCCATTGCATCTGGTGTATATGGATGACTGCTATTACCTGGTTGCCTGGAACGATAAGCATGAAAGCACCACTAATTATCGCGTGGACAGAATGCTGAACATCGATGTGTCCGAAGAAGATGCAACGAGCAATGAGCAAACGGCCAAATTTGATGCGGCGAAGTATCAGAAGAGGGTATTCGGCATGTACAGCGGCGAGGCAGTTGCGGTTACCTTGCTTGTGAAACCGGATGCCATCAGCACAGTAATCGACCGCTTCGGCGATGCTGCTGATGCCGAAGCGGTCGAGGATGGCTCGATGCGCGTGCGCACCAAGGTTATGCAGGCGCCTACATTCTATGGCTGGTTGGCGACTCTGGGAACCAGCGTGATAATCGAGCAGCCGCAATTCTTGAAAGAGGAGTACCGAACGTACCTCCAAGGGATTATCGAGCAGTACTGAGCACGTACGACATTCATTGCAGTTCCTCCCATTTCCAGGAATCAATGAACTCGTTTACGCGAAGTGACATATGGGAAGTGAGGCCCGTCATGCATCTGAGAGCGTTTACGTAAGCGACCTTAAGGGGAAGGTCGTGTTCGGTTCTGAAATCCTCAGGCTCTCTGATTTCGTGTTCCAATTCGTCGATGAGGTAGTTTAGGTCGTCTTTGATGCTGATGAGTTCATCAAAATCTCTGCTATCGAGTGTTTTGAGGAACTTGGTTGGTGATTCGAATATGATGCCTACCTTGGTCGAATATCGGTTACGTACAGGCCAACACGAACCTGCTTCCAAGGAGCAGCTTCTTTGTCGACTTGAAGAATGCGGCACTCGAGGATGTTCCTGTGGCCAAAGTGAAATAAGGTCGAGGCTAGGCTGTTCTGGTCGGCGGGGATATAGCCGATCATGACGCCGTTGAAGTACAGGGCGATTGATTCTGGGTCGTAGGGATTTCCCGGCTCGGGGCAAAGCTCGATGCTGTCGCCAATGCTCATCTGATTAATAACGAGTGCGCCATCGTAGTGCTGGAATCCTGCAATGAAAAATGTTGAGAGATGTCGGCTGGGCTGATACATGGCTTCCTCCTTGAAGCGGCTGGGATGGCAAGAGGCAAGGGGTTGGTAAAGTGCCAGCCCCTTTTGTCGACCACAGCAAGCAAATTCGAAAGGGTGAAAGCGAGTGAAATGACAAGGAGTTTATTTTGCTTGTATGTGGCGGCCTCGATAGGAATGGCCTCTTGATGGTTTGAATAATACGCAGGTCGCAGCTTGTACGTGGGTATCGCAGTGGACATCAAATAAAAAATTGGGAAAAGAAAGAAAAAGGCTCGCATTGGCGAGCCTTCGATGGTTGTAAGTATGAATGGTTCCGCTTAGCGCATTTTGCGTGAGCTGGCGTGCTTGTCCGGATGGGAATAGGAGTCAGCTCCGCTGCTTCTATTGTCCGATCTTCGATCCGCAAGCGATGCAGAAAGCGTTTTCGGAGTCTTGCCTTGTTCCGCACTTAGGGCAGTACTGAACGGACGGATCGATAACAGGTTGCTCCTTTGCTGCGGGCGCAGTGGTTTCCGAGTTCTTCTTTGGGGCTTCTTGCGGCGCTGGAGCCTTCGGGGCTTCCTGTGGTGCCGAAGCGGCTTTGGTTTTCGGTGCTGAAGAGGCTGCGCTGTCTGCTTTTGAACCCTCGGTGGAAGATTGCGCTGCTTTCTGCTCCTTGTTGTGCGCAACCATATCGAAGATGAGGCCCAAGATAGCAGGGAAAAAGAACCCAATGGTTTCGAACAGCGCCGGTCCGCTGCTGAAGTCGATGAATTCTTGTCCTGTGATGATGGCGCATATAATTGCAAGTGCCTGGATAACGTAGAGGACGATGGCTGCTGTTTTCAAGGCTTCTCCTTCTGGTCGTGTATGCGTTGCGGGAACTATTGTCCTGCCAGGTCTTTTGCGACTTCGGCGCCGATAGCCAAGCCCATTGCCGCAGGAACGAAGGCGTTGCTGCCAGGAACGCTGCGTCGGTCAAGGCAGGTGCGCTCGTTGTTGGGCGGGCATACGCACCCTGCGGCACAGCTGGCCCTGCCGTCTTCTTCGGGCTTTACGGTAGGTTCTGGCGAATAAGCAACCTTCAAATTATGGATGCCGCGTTTGCGTAGCTCTTTGCGGATAATGCGTGCTAGGCGGCAAATGGAAGTCTCTGAGATATCAGCGATGCGAATGGCTGTGGGATCAAGTTTGTTGCCAGCACCCATAGCGGAGATAATGGGCGTTCCTGCTGTCTTTGCCTGGGCAACCAGATGAAGCTTTGCCGTTACCGTGTCGACGCAATCGACGATGTAGTCGTATTTCGAAAGGTCGAATTCGCTTGCCGAATCGGGTAGGTAGAAGCATTTGTGCTTGGTGATTTTACAGCTGGGGTTTATGTCGAGCAGGCGCTCTTCCATAGCATCGACTTTATCCATGCCGACGGTTTTCCAGGTTGCAATTATCTGGCGGTTTATATTTGTCAGGCATACCTTGTCGTCGTCAACGATGTCGATGGCGCCCAACCCACTGCGCACGAGCGATTCGCAGACATAGCCGCCTACGCCACCGCAGCCGAACACGATAACGTGGGCCTTCTGCAGCGATTCGACGCCGTTGCTGCCAAGTGTCAAACGGGTGCGTGAAAACTGATCGAGCACGGTATACCTTCCCTAAATTTCGACAACCCACTGCTAAACGTTGCCATTGTAGAACAAAAGAGCCTGCTCGAACGAGCAGGCTCTTCATGCGCGCTGTGTAGGCGATGCTTACTGCTGACGTGCCGCAGGCATTCCCCAGGCAAAGTGGTCGGAATGCAGCAGCTGTTCTGCCTTTTCGGAGTTCGGTTCGCCGAAGTACTTTTCATAGCATTCAACGACCGAAGGATTCTCGTGGCTGAAGCGCAGTTTCGAATTGGTGTCGATGTCGCGCAGGATAAGTTCACGTTCGGCTGCGCATTCGCGGCCCTCGTGGATGGGCTGGCCACCGCCAGGGCATGCCATAACCTCGACGAAATCGTAATCAACCTCGCCGTTTTCGATGGCGTTGCACAGGTTGTCAGCATTCTGGAGACCGCTGACGATGGCAACGGTAAGTTCTTTGCCTGCCAGGTTGTAGGTTACCTCGCGCCAGCCTTCGCAACCGCGTACGGCGCTGAAAGCATCGGGATCGGGGTTTTCGCCGGTGACCAGGAAGTGGGCGCTGCGAAGAGCCGCCTCCATTACGCCGCCGGTGGCGCCGAAGATGTGACCTGCGCCAGTGGCTTCGCCCAAGGGCATGTCGAACTCTTCTTCGGGTAAGTTCCTTACGTTGATGAACTGAGCCTTCAGCATGCGTCCGAGTTCGCGCGTGGTAAGCACTACGTCAACATCGGGACCGGTTCCGGTGGTGTCCATGTCCTCATAAGCGCATTCTGCCTTCTTGGCAACGCACGGCATGATGGACACTACGGCAATTTTCGCAGGATCGACGCCCAGGATTTCTGCGTAGTAATTCTTCGCAATGGCGCCGAAGATCTGCTGTGGCGATTTCGTGGTGGAAAGATGCTTTACCAGGCTGGGATGCTTTGCCTTCAGGAAGCGCACCCAACCAGGGCAGCACGAGGTAAACATGGGCTGCCCAGGCTCTTCTTTCAGGTGATGAAGAAGCTCGGTGCCTTCTTCCATGATGGTCATGTCTGCTGCGAAGTCGGTATCAAAGACATAATCGAAGCCCAGTTTGCGCACGGCGGCAACCATGCGGCCCATCGTGGCTTCTTCCTTTGAAAGGGATACGGATTCGCCCCAGGCCGTTCGGATGGAGGGCGCGATCTGGACGATGGCGATACGCTCAGGGTCGGCGATGATGTCGAATACCTTCTGGGTATCGTCGCGTTCGGAAAGAGCACCGCAGGGGCAATGCGTGATGCACTGGCCACACAGTGCGCATGCCGCTTCGGATATGTCGCGGCAACCCGCAGCGCCCACATGGGCGTTCGAGCCTGTGCGGGTGAGGTCCCACACGTTCAGGCTCTGAACCTTGCTGCATTCACTTACGCAGCGCATGCAGCTGATGCATTTGGAAGCGTCGCGAACGAGCGGGAAATCGGTGGGGTTCTTCTGCTGGTCGTATTCGACAGGGTAGGGGATGTTGGTGATGTTCAGTGCAGCTGCGTTGCGCTGGATCATGCAGTTGCCGTTGCGCGTGCATGTGGTGCATTCGCTTTTATGGCGCGAAAGAATAAGCGCCATCGTTTCACGGCGGGAGGCAACGACACGGGGGCTCATGGTGTTTACCACCATGCCCTCGGCAACTTCGTTGTTGCAGGAGGAAACGAGTTTGTCAGTGCCTTCCACCTCTACAACACAGATGCGGCAGGCGCCGATTTCGTTAATGTCTTTCAGGTAGCACAGCGTGGGAATCATGGAGCCTGCCTGATAGGCGGCGTTCAAGATGGTGGTGTGCTCGGGAACGGAGACTTCCTTCCCGTCGATGGTCAACGTTACCATGCTCGGCTCCTTCCGCCCTTGAATGCACCGTAGCCGAAGTGATCGCACCCCAGGCAGCGGCCTGCTTCTTGCATCATTTCCTCTTCAGACATGCCGATTTCGCACAACTCGAAATCGCAGCTGCGCTCTGCGCCAGGGCGCTCCTTCATGGTTACGCGACCGCAGGGAACGCGATCTGCCAGGTTAGGGGTGGGGATGTCCACGTCGCAACGGATTTCGTGGTTACCGCCCAGATAGATGTCGATTGCACGCGCTGCAACTTTGCCGCCCTCAATGGCGCGAATGACGGTTGCCGGGCCCCAGCTGCAGTCGCCGCCGGTGAAGAAGCCAGGCTTTTCAGGGATGCTGGAATCGGGTTGTGCTTGGATTTCGTTCCACTTGCAGGGCAAACCGAATTCCTCGAATGCGCCAGAGTCGATGTTCTGACCGATGGCAACAATGATGGTGGTTGCGGGAATGCGAACCTCGGGCTTGTTTGCTGCTTTGGGAGAGGGGCGGCCGCCGCGTACCGTGGAGATCATCTGGGGCTGGCCCCAGAGTGCCACGGCATGGCCTTCCTCGTTGACTTCAACATGTGCAGGGGCAACAAGCTCCATAAGCTCGCAGCCATCCTCGATGGCTCCGTCGATTTCTTCAGCGAGCGCTGTCATGTCGGCGCGGCGACGACGATATACAATCTTTACCGACTTGGCGCCCATGCGGCGTGCGCTTCGAGCGGCGTCCATGGCAACGTTGCCGCCGCCAACGACAACAACATCTTGACCGGAGAGGTCGGCGATGTTGCCGTCGCCGATTTCGCGCAGCATGGCAACGGCGGGAACTACGCCCGGTGCGTCTTCGCCTTCGATGCGGAGTTTCTTGTCTGAGTGAGCGCCGATGCATACGTAAACGGCATCGAAGTCGCGTTCGAGATCGGCGATTGCAACGTCCTTGCCAACGGAAACGCCCAGCTTAACCTCTACGCCCAAAGAGGTGATGTGCTCGATTTCGGTGTCGAGCAGGGTTTTGGGCAGGCGATAGTTGGGGATGCCGTAGCGGAGCATGCCGCCGAGCTTGGCGCGCTGCTCGTATACCGTTACGGAATGGCCCATGCGGGTGAGGTAATACGCTGCGGTAAGACCACCAGGACCACCACCGATAACGGCAACCTTCTTACCGGTGGGTTCTGCCACCGTAGTGGGGCGGTTGGGCGTTTCGTGATCGCAGGCGTAACGCTTCAGGCCGCGGATGTTGACGGCGGAATCAACGAAGCTGCGACGGCAGGTGTTTTCGCAGGGATGCTCGCAAACATAGGCGCAAGCGCTTGGGAAGGGGTTGTCTTTACAGATGAGCTCAATGGCGTCGTCGAAGCGGCCGGCTTTTACCAGTGCGATGTAGCCAGGGATATCGACATTTGCGGGGCAACCCTGAACGCAGGGAACAGGGTGGTCGGATGTGCATAGGCAGCGGCCTTCTGCGTGGAGCTCGTAGTCTTCGCGGAAAGCGCGTACTCCGGTAAGGGCCATTTCGGCAGCCTGGGTACCGATTGCACAATCTGCCGAAATGCGCACGTTTTCAGCGAGTGCCTCGATTCGCGCAAGGTCGGCTTCGGTTGCCGTTCCTTCCAGCACGCTGTCGAGCAGCGATTCGATCTGTGCCAAGCCAATGCGGCAGGGAACGCACTTGCCGCATGTTTGCGTTCGGCACAAGGCGATAAGGCCGCGCGTCACATCAACGGGACAGGTACCTTGAGGATGCGAAACAAGACGGCGGGCCATATCTTGACATACGCCGCGCACGGTCTTCTCCGCTTCGCTCGAGGTGCGGATTTCCAATGGGCTCATGGAATTCTCCTCGGTCTGTATGGTTGAGCTGGTATTTTCCAGCCTTGCGCATACGGCTCCGCCGAAAAGAATCGGCGCTTTGTCCTATGAGCGCGCATGCTTATACAAAGTATAGCAACGGGCAAGGGTGAGCGGGGTTGGTTAACCGATGAACGGCAATAAAACGAAATTGCACCCATGGAAATCTGGTGTCCATGGGTGCAATTGTCCACTGCAAGGTTGTGGTTTTAGCGCTGATTTTCTTTCAGGAATTGTTCCATGCCAGGAAATGCCTTGATGGATCGATCGAATACGCCCATTAAATAGGCAAGGGTTAAACCGTAGTTGGATACTGGCACGCCCGCGTGCACGCATGCTTGGATGCGAGAGAGCACGGCGCGGCGGTTGAATGTGCAGCCCCCACAGTGGATTACCAGGTCGTAGCTGGAAAGATCTTCTGGGAAGTCTACGCCCCGCACGTTTTCGACGGTAAGCCCTTGCCCGATACGAGCGCGAAGCAGACGGGGGATCTTCACCGTGCCGATATCTTCTTCAATGGGGTGATGGGTGCAGGCTTCCGCTATGAGCACGCGGGATTTTTCTGTGAGCTTGTCGATGGCAAGCGTTCCTAGGGCTTGGGTGGGCAAGTCTCCCTTGAAGCGGGCAAACGCAACCGAAAAGCCAGTAAGGGGAACGTTTTCCGGCACGATTGCCGCCACCTTGTCGAACGCCTGGGAATCGGTAACCACCAAGGCGGGCGGTTCTTTCAGCGCCGCCAATGCGTGCGGCAGTTCCTTGTCGGTAACGCAAAGTGAAAGGCAGCTGGAGTCGAGCAAATCGCGAATGGCCTGAACCTGAGGGAGGATAAGGCGCCCTTTTGGCGCTTCTTTGTCGATGGGGATAACCAAGATAACCACCGAGCCTGGATCAACGATGTCTCCGATGATTTTCGGGTCGTTCACGAATTCTTCGGGCGCGTTGTCGAGCAGGGCTTGGCGCAGCTCAAGTACGCCTTCTCGCTTTGCCGCGCACATGCAAACCAGAGGTTTTTGCTGGAGGTCACGGGGAAGGGTGCTGCGGCATGCTGCGATAAACGCTTCTTGCTGGGGGTCGACGACGGTTCCTCGCGGTGTGTGACTTTCGGCCGAGCCAGGGGAGTCGGAATTAGATCCTTGGGCGCCAACGGGAAGCAGATCTGTTTTGTTGCACACAATGATGAAGGGGATGCTTCGCTTGGAAAGCTGGGCGGCAATTTCCTCTTCGTAGGGACCCCAGGTGCCAGCCTCGGCTACGATGACGCCCATATCGCAACGGTCAAATACCTTTTTGGTGCGTTGAGTGCGTAGCTCGCCAACGGTTTCCTGGTCATCGTCGATACCTGCAGTGTCGATGAACAGCACGGGGCCCAAAGGCAGGAGTTCCATAGGTTTGTCTACCGGGTCGGCGGTGGTGCCTGCTACGGCGGAAACGATGCTGGTTTGCTGGTTGGTAATGGCGTTCAGCACGCTCGATTTGCCTACATTGCGTCGCCCGAACAGGCCGATCGCCATACGCATGCCCTTTGGGGTACGCATGAGTGCAGGGCCACTTTCGGCAAGAAGAGGCGTGCCTGTAGAAGATGATTGTGGCGTTTGCCCCCGTGGGTGTCTTTTTTGCGCGATGCCCATATGAACCCTTTCCCGTGCGTCTTTCTAGGAATGTTCCCATTGTATTGTTTCGTTTCTTTAACAGATTATGGTGCCGTTTGTAGATGAGCGTGGTTTCTGGTGAGCGGGCTGTCTCAATTAGCAGTAGATTAGACACAGTTGCGCATACGTGCGATAACCATATCTTCGGCAAAGGTGATGCCCGTTTGCTTTTGCCGTTTGTTTCTATAAAGGCAAAGCGAAAGAAGAACTAATGACGGAATTCCGCTACGATCCGAAATCGCTTCGCGCCGACGAGTTCATCAACGACGCGGAGATCCTCGATTCCATCGCCTACGCTGATGCGCATAAAGACGATATCGAGTTGTGCCGCCGCATTTTGGACAAGGCACGTGCCAACCTGCATCCTTCTGCCGATCATGGTGCGGTTATAACCCATCGTGAGGCAAGCGTTCTTCTGGCCTGCGAAGATCCGCAGATCAATAGGGAAATCAAAGAACTGGCGCACCAGATTAAGCTGGCCTACTACGGTAATCGTATTGTTCTTTTTGCGCCGCTGTATCTTTCTAACTACTGCGTGAACGGCTGCTTGTATTGCCCGTATCACGCAAAGAATCGCACCATCCCCCGCAGGAAGCTCACTCAGGAAGAGATTCGCGCTGAGGTTATTGCCTTGCAAGATATGGGTCATAAGCGCCTGGCCATCGAAGCAGGCGAAGATCCGAAGCACAACCCCATCGAATACATCCTGGAGAGCATGGAAACCATCTATTCCATCAAACACCGCAATGGCGCAATCAGACGCGTTAACGTGAACATTGCCGCGACCACGGTCGAAGAGTACCGCATGCTTAAAGAAGCAGAGATTGGCACATACATTCTGTTCCAGGAAACGTATAACAAAAAGGGTTACCAGGAGCTGCATCCCACAGGTCCGAAGCGTGATTATGATTGGCATACCGAAGCGATGGACCGCGCCATGGAGGGCGGCATCGACGATGTGGGCCTGGGTGTATTGTTTGGATTGCAGGGATATCGCTACGAGTTTGCCGGCCTGATCATGCACGCTGAGCATTTGGAGGCAGTGCACGGCGTGGGCCCGCACACCATCAGCGTTCCGCGTGTTAAGCCTGCGATGGACATTGACCCAGACATGTTTGACAACGGCATTCCTGACGAAATGTTCGAGAAGATCATTGCCCTCATTCGCATCACCGTGCCCTATACCGGCATGATTATCTCTACCCGCGAAGGCCAGCAGGTGCGTGAGCACGCTTTGCAGTATGGCGTAAGCCAGATTTCCGGTGGGTCCCGCACCAGTGTCGGCGGTTACAACGAGCCGGAGCGCCCGCATGATACCGAGCAGTTTGACGTATCGGATCAGCGTACGCTCGATGAGGTTATCAGCTGGCTGATGGACAATAACCACATTCCTAGCTTCTGCACGGCTTGCTATCGGGCAGGGCGCACGGGCGATAGGTTCATGAGCTTCTGCAAGAACGGTGAGATCCTTAACTACTGCCATCCGAATGCCTTGATGACACTCACGGAGTATTTGGCCGATTATGCCACTCCCGAAACCAAGGAAAAGGGCCTTGCTATGGTGAAGCGTGAACTGTTGAACATCCCCAACGAAAAGACACGACGTATTGCCGAACAGCATGTTGGCGAAATTCTTGCAGGAACGGGAAACGATTTCAGGTTTTAAAGAGCGATAAGATTATGTGCGGGCCGGCACTTGCCAGCCCGTATTTTTATTTCATGGCGAAAGAGGTGCACTATGCGGGCAACTGAGGAAGACATCGAGGCATTTGTTGCAGAGCAGTGGCCGGCATTTTTGACCGATGCCCAACGCTTGATTTCCATTGATAGCTCGCTTGATGCCGAGCACGCGGCACTCGGTGCGCCTTTCGGCCCGGGGCCTCGTGCGGCGCTTGACGAAGCGCTTGCCATTGCCCAGCGGATGGGGTTGGAGCCTCATGATGGAGATGGGTACGCCGGTTTTGCCGATTTGCCAGGCGAAAGCGGGCAACAGATTGGCGTTATCGGCCATGTTGATGTGGTTCCCGCTGGGGAGGGTTGGGATTTCGATCCGTTCAGCCTTACTTGCAAGGATGGCGTGCTTGTTGGACGCGGCACCTCTGACGATAAGGCTCCGCTGCTCACGGCGTTGTATGGCTTGAAATTCTGGCTTGATCGCGGTGCGAACCTGCGCCATGCGGTGCGTTTCATTTTTGGCTGCAATGAGGAGTCGGGGATGGGCGATGTCCCCTACTACTTGGAGCACAACGATGCCCCCGATTTCCTGTTTACTCCCGATGCCGAATTCCCCTTGTGCTATGGCGAGAAGGGGCAATTTGGTGCAACGATAACCTCCGGAATCATTGAGGGAGCCATTACCTCTTTTACAGCAGGAACAGTCCCCAATGCGGTGCCCGGCATAGCGCGTGCTGTGGTTTGCGTTGATGCGGAAAATCTGCCAAAGGCCGACCGCATAGAAGTTTCCTCTTGCGAAGAAGGGGCCCTTGTTACTGCAGCGGGTATTGCGGGGCATGCCTCGCTCCCTGAAGGTACGTTGAATGCCATCGGTATTCTGTGCCGCTATCTTGTTTCTGCTGGTGTGTGTTCTGGTGAAGAAAATGCATGGTTGCAATTTGCTGCCGGCATGGCTGAATGCACCGATGGGGCAATTGCCGATGTTGCCTGTTCAGATGCTGATTTTGGCAATTTGACCAGCGTTGTTGGCATGATGAACAAGGTCAACGGCGCTTTTGTCATGACCGAGGACATTCGCTTCCCAGCGGCAATTACCGGCAGCGAGCTCAGCACTGCATTTGAGGCATTGTCGCATGCCCAAGGTGCTTCGATTGCCATTACCGCATGCAAGGATCCTTTTGTGGTGGACCCCGATACGGCCCCCGTTCGTGCGCTCATGGATGCGTATTGCTCCACCACAGGCAAAAAGGTCCGTCCTTTCACCATGGGAGGCGGCACCTATGCTCGCGAGTTCCCCAATGCCGTAAGCTTTGGCCCCGCAGAAGAGGGGGCGTATCCCGTACCGAGTTGGGTAGGGGGCATGCATGCTGCCAACGAGGGCATTGCCGAAGAAGAGCTGAAGCGCGCTTTGCGCATCTATATCAGGGCGTTTGGTAACCTTGCGGAAGTGGAAGACCTGCACAAATAAGCTTTTTGCTTATGACGGAAACGCCTAGTTGCAGGAATGGGTGGTTGTTCAAAGCGTTACCGCCGGACAATTCGCGGCACTGTCGAAATTGCAGAATATCAGAGAAGAAGAAGTAGCATCTGGTCTTAATGGATGCCACTTCTTTGCATGCTGATAGTGGGCTAAACGCTTTCGATGCTTATGCTGCGCCAATCCCCTTGGGCGGTTGGCGCGTCGATAGAGGTATACCCTATGCGGCGAGCATAGCGATAGGCCTCATGGACGTTATTGCCAATGCGGTTTGCGTGGTGGGCATCAGAGCCCACGGTCAGTGGCACGCCAGCCTGGAAAAAGCGCTTCAGCAAGGGCTCCTGCGGATAAAAATCGGCAAAGTCCTTGGTCAAGCCTGCCGTGTTGATCTCAACGTGGACTTTGCCCTCGCGGGCTGCCTGCGCCATGGAATCAAATAGCGGAGCAAGGTCGAGCGAAGGCGCATAGCCGGAAAGGCCAAACAGGCGCGGCAAGTCGGGATGCGCCATGGAATCGAACAGGCCGCTTGTTGCCGCCTTGCACCATTCTTCAGCGTAGAGCCGCCAAAGCTCGTTTGCCCCCAGCTCTTCCCAGATGCGCATGTCTTCATCCCAGTCGAGCGCCTTTTCTTGAAGGTAGTGGATGGATCCAAGAAGGAACGTTGCGTTGCCGCGTGTTTCCGCCAAATCGGTGCTGCAGCCCGGGTACCAGTCTGCTTCCAAGCCATGCACAATTTCGAGTTCGGGAAATTCGCCCCGCACGCGCTCGATTGCGAAAGCGTACTGCTTGAGCTTGCCTTCTTCGATGGAGCAATCGATGAAGCTTGGCCTGCCCCAATGGTCGGTGCAGGCTATGGTTGTTATTCCCTTCGCTAGGGCTTCCTTCATGTTTTCCCGA